>Ga0207829_100045_pt1 | contig 276998 bp, 392 predicted proteins | sample TtaePargueraPR_4_FD_187738 | JGI IMG/M metagenome (GOLD analysis project Ga0207829, IMG submission 187738) | Aerobic enrichment media microbial communities from Bioluminiscent Bay, La Parguera, Puerto Rico - Tt and P1 (SPAdes) | ecosystem: Environmental > Aquatic > Marine > Unclassified ... | reverse complement strand
CTAAAATCCGCTGTTGTAATTCGTCCGCATTCGATTTTGGTTTTCTTTCGGAAGTCTTGCAACTACCTATAAAAACTGAAATCAGAATTAAAGTCAGGATTTTTTTCATAATTGTTTACAACGGTCTTGTATATGAAAAGTAGCGGATTTTACGCACTAACTTTTCGGATTATAACTGACCTCTAATTTATTCATTTTCTTTTGATTAAGCGACTAAACCGCTATTTTTTATATACGTTGTTGTAAGCTGGCTTTTTTTCTGTTCAGCTTGGTTTTCAGCGTTGGCAAGACATACTCTTTTGCAATTTTTGGCGTAGCGTTGGCTTGAGCGAATTTCAAATGTGTATGGCTTATGCAGTGGCTTCTTCCACAATGTTTATTTCCTCTTTTGTCAATGCGAACAATTCATAAACCATTTGGTCAATTTCTCTGTCCGTTTTTTCAATTTTTCTTTTTAATTCATCTGCTTTTTGTTTCTGCTCATTAAAATACTGCATCCATTCCGCTTGTTCACTCAATGAAATCTTATTGTATTCAGTTTCATTTTCTTTAGCATATTTTTTTCGTACTTTTTCTAAATCTTTTAAAAATAGATTAAAGTCTAAATTGTGCCAGCTACGAAGTTTTGTTGTTAATTTTAAATCACCAAACTTGGATTTTACAAGCATTAAAAAATTTGCTTCATATTTATTCAAATTATTGCTTAATATTCTCATTTGATTGATGTTTTCAAGCAATAGATTATTTTCTTTTATAGATGGATAAATAAATTTTTCAACCGAAGTTTTTTTCAATACATAAGCTCCGCCAGCAGTTTGCTCACCCACATTCTTGAAATAAAATTTATACAATTTTGAGTTTAACAAACCTAAAAGAAACTTAAGATTTATATTATTCGAAGTCAAAAAGAATGACGAACTAGTTAGAAAATTTCCAGATTCGTCTAAACTAAATCCCCAATTACCAGTTATTAAACCCCAAACTATTTTAGGTTTATCAAAAAGTTCATAATATGAAGCTGCACACCTTTGTAAAGCATACCATTCATATCTCTTACCAGTTTCTGACTTGTTCCTGTTAGATAACCTATCCTTATGCTTTAGCAAATGTTCGTAAAGTTGAGGATATTTTATTTTCAAAGATTCTTCTGCATCTTGACTAGCACCACTTATAGATTCATCCAAGTGTAATGGGAAATGCCAAGGTATAAATAGTAAACTTAAACCACTTTCTGATAGCTCATATCTTTTTATGTCTTTTCCTCGCAAAATTGATTTTGAAATTTCAGGATAGGAAGTGTTTAATAAATGCGATTTTTCTATCAAAAATGCATCATCATAGCCTGTAGTAATACCTCTTTTAATTTCTAAATCCTCAATATCGCCTAATGCTTTACCCTTACCTTTTATCTTTTTAATGATTAAAGAAATTTTAGGGTCAGTAAACAACCAACTGTTTTTCTTTAAATAATTGTTGGTTATTTCTCTCTTTCGAGTAATTAGCTCGTTTTGAAAATCTAAATCTGCAAGTTTTTCTTTATTGAACTCTATATAATTTACGATACTTAATGGATTTGATTTTCGAATTAGGTTTATTGTACTTGAAACCAATGCGTCTTTGAAAATTGACACTTGTTCAAAATTGATTATTGTATTGATTTGATAATTAGTTAAGTAGTTTCTTAATGGTAAGCCATATTCGGTGTTAAAAAACTTATTTGTATTAATGTAAGCTAAAAATCCGTTGTCTTTTAAAATATTTATTGCCTGTTCATAAAAATATACACTTAAATCAGATGTGCCAGTATAAACTGAAAAATGGTTTTTAAAGTGACTTGAATATTCCATTAATCTTCTATGCTGAACATAAGGGGGATTTCCAATAATAATATCAAAACCACCTTTTGCAAATACCTCTGGAAATTCATTTTGCCAATTAAAAGCTTTTTCTCCAGCAAAAGTTGGGTCGTCAATTAAACTGTTGCCACATTTTATATTGTTGTTTAATGAGGTTAATTTTCTGCCTTTTTGTGCAGTTCTTAACCACAATGATAGTTTTGCAATGTCAACACTTTCCTCATTAATATCAACACCATAAATATTGTTTTCCAAAATAGCATTTTCAACTTCGCTTAATATCATTGCATCTCCAAAAAGTTTAGCTTGTAATTCGTCAATGTATTGATGTTCTGAAATTAGAAATTCCAATGCTTGAGTTAGAAAAGCTCCACTACCACAAGCTGGGTCGCAAATGGTAATCTGTAATAACCACTTTCTGTAATCTTCTAACTTTTGAGTTAGTTTTTTTAAGGTCGCTTTTTGTCTTCCCTTTCGTTCTTTTTCGTATTCAGCTTCTTGTATGTCAAATTCAATTTTCTTTTCCTCACAAAGTTTACCAACTGTATTATCTACAATGTATTTGGTAATGTATTTTGGCGTGTAAAAAACACCGTCTTTTTTACGCTTGGTTTTGTTCTGTTCGGTTTCTATTCCTTGAATCTCTGCTTGAATTTCGTCAATGTCGTTTAACGAGTGTTCAAAAATGTGACCAAGTATATTTACACTTACTTCACTTTCAAAATCGTAGTTACTTAAATTAACTGTGTGTTTGTAAAGTAAATCGTCATTGATTTTGATGTTGTCCAAAATCTCGTCAGGTGCAAAGAGGCCACCATTATAGGCGAAAATATCGTGCTGTTGTCCTTTGTGTCCTGTGTTCATATAACCGAAATATTTCTTAAATCGGTCGTACAAAGGAAAATACTCGTCATATTTATCTCGTAAATCAGTCCATTGGTTTACGATGGAACGAATTGAGTTTGGTGGCAATAATAATCTATCTTCTGCAAAAAAGATAAATAGAAAACGGTCGAGTAATTTCTGCGTTTTCTTGAATAAAGTTAGTTTGTCATATTCAGGATTCTCTTTTTGAATGGCATCAAAAATCTCGTTTCTAAATGAAGCGTAATCTTTGTAAAGTTTTTTAGTGACGTTTTCCTCTTGGGTTAAGGATTCATCTTTAATCTTTTTCGGAATGTCCTTTAACAGATAATCGGATGAAAGACAAAGCCAAAGTATATCAAAACGTTCTTTTGAAAGCTGAAAAAGATTAAATTCCTCAAAATCAACTGCGTTGTCTATGTAAAAACGCAATTTTTCAAAGTTGGAAGTAATTACATAATTACAACCTGGCTGGTTGTTTTTATATCCAAATGCTTGGGTTTCTACTTTACTTAAATCGGTTGTGTTTGTTCCTTTCAGTTCAATTACTGCAAGTGCTTTGTCACCTTTTAGAATTGCTCCATCTGTCTTTTTAGAGCCTTTTATGTTTTTTAATTCAGTGGTCAGATTAAATTCAGGCGTTGGATTTTTCGTGTAGCCCAAAACATTCACAAAAAGGTCAATTAGAAATTCACCTTGATATTGTTCCTCTTTCGAGTTTCGAATGTTTTCTTGAATGGTTGGATTATGGAAATGACTTGTAAATCGCTCGTATGCTTGCGTAACTTTTTCGGACTCCAATCCTTTTAAATATTTGTTTAGAACAGAGTTCTGAAATAAGCTCATATATATTTTATGTTTTTTCTCAAATTTAATGTTATTCCGAGCGTTGGCAAAAAAACAATGTGTGCCTTTTTCGGCACTCTTTGTTTTGTGCGGTTGGCTCTTTTTTCAGCTTGCAGGTAACGGTTTTGTGTAAGCGTCAGTAACGGGAAAGTACGCGAGTACTTTCCGCTGACGCACCTAATTTAGCAAAACGAGTTGAATTTCCGATTAGGAAATTCAGCCGTTATTGCGCTTACACGTTGTTGTACGCAGTTTTTATTTTCTTTTTAATAAGTAACAATTGCTTTTTAATTGAATATTCTCTCCGTCATAAAAGTCAATTTGTTTTTCCAAATCGTCCATAAATTCAATTTCGTCTGTCGGACATACCAAAATAAATTTTCCATCCGTAATTAGTTCGCCAAATTTGTCGAAAATTGAAATTCTTGCGTTGTTCTTGTGACTGTGCATAAAATCCACATTATACCAAAATCCATTTCCGTTTTTTTCAATCCAAAATGCGCTTTTTGGAATATTAGTCAGTTTCATTAGAGAATCAATCTCTTTTTTGTATTCAGATTTCCATCCAATTCCATTTAGTTTGTCCAGATAGTTGTCCATTTGGGAATTATAAATTTCAATTCCGTTTTGCTCTACTGCGCTCAATGTGCAACCAAAACCAATAATTTCAAAACCATACTTTTTACTCACAGTGTTTAAATCCGATGGTGTTAGCATTGACTCTCCAACATAAACTATTTGAGGGTTATTTTTTGCAATATCAGTTTTGGCAGTCAAATAATTATATCGACTAAAAAATCCGAAATACCAAAGAGAAATTCCAATTCCGATTATTAATATAGAAATCAATATTGATTTTTTACTCATCGTTTCTCAAATTGCGTACAACGGTTCAGGCTATGTGTAGTGCGGGGCAAATAAATCTATTAGTTTCAATTCAGCACTGACCATAGCGAGCCATTTTTATGTTTATTATTTTTCTCAATAAATATACAAATTGCGAGCGGAAAAAGAAGCAGAAAGTTTGAATTCAGTACCTAAGCCCGCATTACTCATAGCCGTTGTTAGCTGTAGTTTTTATTTTTTCCGAATATCAGCAGTATGTCAGTTATTGGATATGCCAATGCGACTACTATTCCAAATAGTCCATATAATGTTTTTCCTTCTGGTAAAAACCCAGTAATTGAAAACCATAAAATCAGTAGGCAAAAAGGATATAGCAGAAGCCTTGTCAAAACTTTTGTAAAAGTCCATTCTTTAACCTTTTCTGTTTTTGATTCTGATTCTGATTTTGGTTTATTAATCAGTTCGGGATTATTCAACTGTTCAATATTTTCAATGGCCTCTTTCAGCTCGTCAGTCAAAAGTTTGATTTCATATCTTTTAGATTTTCTTAAAACCAAACTCAATAACGTTCCAATTACTGCGATTCCGATTGTTCCAATAATTGCGGTTTTCAATTCAGTTGTTATGAACAGACCTGTTATTAACACAATTAAAAATCCAATTGTCAATTTATTCAGTAGTTTGTGGTAAGGATTTTTCTCTTTTTTTATTCCATTAAGTTTATTGTTTTGGTCAAAAGTCAGATGGAATATAGGATATGCACTACGTAAAAAATGCGATGAACGCCAAATCAAAAGTTCATTCGGCTTAATTTCTCCGCTGTACTTTGTCGTGTTGTAGAAAAATGCATCGTTCCAATGGTTTTTCAGATTGCTTTTTTTATTCTGAACTATTAGTTTTTCGATGTCTTTCTTTTCTGCCACAAAGTTTGGTTTAAATTACAGCTAACGGTTTTGGCTATGGTTTCGTTACGGAATGGTACGCGAGTATCATTCCGCCGTAACCATAAATTTAGCAAAAAGGCTCGAAATTCCGATTAGGAATTTCAGCCGTAATGAACTATAGCCGTTGTTGTAAACAGTTATTTTAATAATTCAGCTTTTAGTTTTTCGTATTCATTCCAACTGCTTTTCACAGAGTGATACTTTAATATCATAGTTGAGTCATTCATTACAGCACTATAATGAGTTCCAGCGTGATAGGGTAATTCCATTTTTAATCCAATTTCCAGTAAAGAATTCAGATATTTCACGATAGCTTTTTCGTGCGTTTCATTCAGCCGTAAAGTTTTCCGTTCCGCTATTTTTCTGTTTTCTGAATAAGGGTCTTTGCAGTCAACAATATCCTCAACGTATTCCGCAAAGAGTATTTTATTTTCACGATAAATATCAAATTTCTCATCGTGTCCGCCCCATTCTCCGCATTCGTCAAAACTTGCGGTTAGTTCCAATCGATTTAATCCCATTACGTTTCCTAAAATCCGCTGTTGTAATTCGTCCGCATTCGATTTTGGTTTTCTTTCGGAAGTCTTGCAACTACCTATAAAAACTGAAATCAGAATTAAAGTCAGGATTTTTTTCATAATTGTTTACAACGGTCTAGTATAACCGTCAGTTACGGGTTTAAAGTTAATGTTTTTCGGTTAAGGACTGGCGCTCGCAATTCCGAGTGGATTCGGACGTAGTCGAATCCGCCGTAATTGCGGTTATACATTGTTGCCAAACGTTTTTTTATTCCACGTTTTTGCACTTTGTCAGATACTCCGTTTTAATATTATCCAATCTTTTTAAGAGATTTAGTTTGTCAGTTATTGATTCAGATTTTGAACTGTTTTCATTAAAGAATTCCAGTTTTTTGTCCGATTTCCTAACCTCGTCTTTTATCAGATTCTCTAACTTACTTAAAAACTCATTTTCTAATCGAGATAGTTTTATCTGTTGGTCATAATCTCGATAATATATTTTCAATGCTTGTTTATAGTTTTCTATCCAATCGGCTTTGTCCAATTCCGCAACTTCTTCTTTGAATTTTTCAAAACCAAATTCTCCAATTTTGTGTTGGTCACTCCAGAATTCAAGGGTTTTGTTTTCGGTTTGTTCAATGTCTACGTAGTCATTTAGAAATTCCGAAATCGACTCTTTTGCTAATTCCAATTGTTCGATTCCATAAACAGTCAGCTTGAATTTTTTATATTCATTTGGCTTTAACTCTCTCGGTAAATAACTGATGTTGGTCAAGGTCAGAATTAATTCATTCTTTTCTTTTACGCTATTTATGTCGAGTAAAACGAAATTTATATTTGTACCGACTATTTTCATTCAAATGTTTGGCAACGGTCTCGTATAACCGTCAGTTACGGGTTAATATGCGTAAATTTTAGGTTTAGAACTGACGTTAGCAATTCCGAGTGGATTCGGACGTAGTCGAATCCACCGTAATTGCGGTTATACATTGTTGGCAACAGTATTTTTAGCATTCCACATTTTTTTTAATTCAGTCAAATATTCATTTTCAGATTCATTTTCGGGTTTGAAATGTACCTGAATAATATTTTCATCAGTCACAAATTTTATCATATTCCGTGTGTCTTTTAGAATATGTTGATATAAGAACGGTTTTCGTTTTTCATAATCCGTTATGTTAAACTTGAGCAATTTTATTTTATCGAATTCATATCGTTCATTTTCTAATTCGATAGAGTCTTGATTTATCTTAAAGTCATTTTTGATATGATGCCAAAAATATCCGCCCGAAACAATTCGAGCGATTCGTCCTATTATGAGTGATAAAAATATTAGAATCCCGAATATCAAGAATATAGTTCCTATTTCAGGATTGTTTTTATCTGTCCAATAAAAAGTCAGCAGTATTAAAGTCAATAAAATTCCTATTCCGTATGAGTAATTACTCAATCGGTAAACAAGACTATTTGTTATGTAGGAATCTGCGTTGATTTTCATATTGTTGCCAACGGTTTGGCTATGAGTAGTGCGGACTAAAAAAGACAAAACCTTTCAATTCAACACGACCCCAAGCGAGCAATTTTTAATTTATTAATTTCATCCGATAAATATATAAATTGCGAGCGAGAAAACAAGCCTAAACCTTCGATTTTGCCCAGACTTTCCGCATTACTTATAGCTATTGTTGGCGTTAGTTTTTTATTTTCAGTTCAGCGTATTTTTCTTTCCGACAAAATATTTCCGCTTTCATTTCAGTCAGATTAATTTTCCCAAGTTTTAAGTCGGTCAATATCGTCCCATCTTGTCTGCAATCATTCTTATATTCCATTTCCGCAAACTTGCTCAAGTCCGAAGAATTTGTCATTCGTAATTTGTCTCCGTTATCGGTTTCGGCAATGAATAAAATCAGAGAGTCTTTTCTTTTAGTATTTAATTCCGTTAGATTTTTAATTTCCACAATACTTGGCCAAACGTCTAAATTCTGTTTTTCAATTATTGCTATTCTCAAATTGTACATTTCAATCGGTTCATATTCCACACATTCTCCGTCCTTTTCCTGTCCAAAATTGATGAACGGAATGAACATTATAAATAGCAATATGTTAGTCTTTATGTAATTCATTTTAAATTAACGCCAACGGTTTGGGCTATGGTTTCGTTGCGGAATGGTTCGGCAGAACTATTCCGCCGTAAACCAAAGTTAGCAAATACGCAGGAATTTCCGAGAGGAAATTCCGCCGCAATGAACTATAGCCGGTGTTGGGCACCGTATTTTTTTTCAATTTTTTCCAGTCTGTCCAAAATTCTTAAACTACCTTTCCAAGTATTAGGCAACTTCCAAAAGTCAGTTTCAAACCAAGTCAGACAAACATCTCTTGCTTTTTCCAAGCGTCCATTTTTTTCATGAAGCATGGCTAACCTATGGTAAGTAGCAGGTGTATAAATTCTCATTTCCACTCCATTTTTTAAAAGTCCATATTCCGTTCCTACATCTTTTGACTTTTTTGCTTCGTCCAGTTCTGATAAGTATGCAGTCATATCGAATTCCGAGTCAAACTTTTTCATTCGTTCATAAACTTCTGGAAATAGCTTTTGAGCAGCATTTATGTATTCAAGATAGTTTTCTGAACAATTCTTGAGATAAATCCGAATATCTCCATTAATCTCCTTTTTGATTTCGGCAAGTCTTTCATTAGATAATTCTGAGGGATATGAAGGTACTTTATCGGTCAATTCTAAATTTTTATATGGTGCCCAACGGTTTGGGCTATGGTTTCGTTGCGGTTTGCGGTTTGCGAAGCGTTGCTAGTTTTTTCCACACGTGCGAAGCAAACAGCGTAACGAAATCATTCCCCTTGATGTTTAAGTATTAAAAGTAAGAAAAATTTTAAATTGAAGCAGGAGAGTAGCAATGAACTATAGCCAGTGTTGGCATTAGTTTTTTATTTCAGTTTGTCTTTCATTTGTAAATGGCTAAAAAATAGTTGGCTTAAAACTAACGGAATAAACAACAATAGCTTTGAGTCAAATCCTTTTAGAATGATAAATGTAATTACTATGCCAGTTGCTATAATTAAAATTAAAAGGTTAATTTGATATGCGATTTTCAACCAACCACGCTCTTTCCAAACGTCCCAACTATCTTTTGGTTTAACACTTGTCTCTGACTTTAATAAATTCAGCAATTTTAATGAATCCGCATTTTTGGATTTTATTCCACCAAGTTCGATTTCAGAGTTTTCTGTTTTTAATTTCCGTAAAAATATTCCTTGTTCAACTATTATAGTTGTGATTTCATCAATTCCGATTGAGTTATATTCTTTGAAATTCAATATTGGTTTTCGTTTCCATTGAAAATCGAGTTTTCTATTTTTAAGTGTTATTCTTAATTGTCCAACAGTGAAATAAAACATTAGAATCCCAAGAATTCCAACTGTCAAAATTGGAACAGTTATTTTCCAGATAATTAAGTCAAATTGAGTTGGAATCAGAAAACAAAAAGGGAAGATTATCGACACCAGGAAAATAGAAATCAATAGTCTCTTCTGTTTAATAACTTTTATTCTGTATTCTGTCATTCTAAAATTAATGCCAACGGTCTTGTGTATGGCTCGTTGCGGGAAATCCGCGAGGATTTTCCGCCGTGTACCAAAGATAGCAAATTGCAATGAATTCCGATTAGGAATTCAGCCGCAATGAGCTATACACGTTGTTGCCAGTAGTTTTTATTCCACTTTAAATTCCTTTTCGAACGGTATGTCAAATTTTTGTTCTCTATGATAAAAACGTAAAATTCCGTTCATTTTATAAATTCCAGATTGTAATGAATCTAATTCAATGTCCGCAAAAGAGTAATTATCTTTAAGTTCAAAATCAATTTTTTGTTCTTTTCCATTGAGTTCGATTTTATTAATCAAAATGTGTCTGTTTTCTTTTATTGGTTGTCCAAACCTTGAAGTCAAGGTAAGTTTAATTCCGCTGTCTGTTTTTCTTGAGATTATACTGTCTATGTCAACTTTATACAATCCATCAACAGAATAAGTTTGTCGGCTCGCATATTCAAATGCATAAGCCATTGCAATTACAAGTCTATTCTTTATGTATTTTAGACTTAAATCTTTAGAGTCAGTTTTCGGCTGTTTAAATTCTGGTAATAAATAGTCTTTTCTATTGTCTACAATTTTCGGAACCTCATTTAGAATTTCGTTGGATTCCGCAATAATGTTTTCCAGATTTTTTTCTTTATTCTTGATTGCTCTATCAATTGCAAAAATTAACGATTCAAATCTTGAATCCAATTCATTCAGTTTTTCAATTTCTCGAGAAGGCATCTCCTCAATTATTCTATAATAATCTCCTTTATTCTTATTCAGAGTTCGGTTGTTGAATTCAAAATTAGCTTGTAAAAATGAATTCATTTCGGTCAATTCATTGTCTTTGTTTTTACAAGAAAAGAGTATGAAGATTGAAAGAAAATAAACTAAAATTTGGCTTTTCATTTAATCAATATATTAATGCTTTTTAGTTCGGTTAAATTACTGGCAACGGTTTGGGCTATGGTTTCGTTGCGGTTGGCGGTTTGCGAAGCGTTGCTAGTTTTTTCCACACGTGCGAAGCAAACAGCGTAACGAAATCATTCCTCTTTATGTTTAAGTATTAAAAGTAAGAAAAATTTTAAATTGAAGCAGGAGAGTAGCAATGAACTATAGCCATTGTTGTGGGTAGTATTTTAATTCGTAAATACTGTTCCAAATATTATAATCATAAATCCGCTTACAGAGAAAATATAGTCAGCTGGTCTCAACTTTCTTCCGTCTTTTTGGTCAATCCGTTTCGGGTCTAGTCGAAATGCGGTTACTATAAAGTTATCTCCATAAACTTTTTTATTAATCAAATTTAAGATATAAGAGGTCAGGATTGTCAAAGGCAATGCTTTTAACCAAATCAAATCATTTCCATTCATGGTTTGAATTTCAGGTAAATCACTATAGTTATAATAAATGACTAATTGAATTACTCCGATAATTCCCCAAATCATCAGAATTCTGTTATTCCAAAATCGTTTATGATAAATGTCAAATATCAAAAACACATAAATAAATGGAATTACAAAATAGAAATCCTGAATCCATTCTCGGTCATAAAGATTTAGCACATAAATCAATCCGATAACTATGTGGATTCCGATGTATGCCAATAATAATATCCAATCAATTCTTTTCAATTTCAGTTTTTCAATATTACCCACAACGTTCCACAAATAAAAACAGTAGCCGTATGGAAAAGAAAATAGACTCAATTATAGATGAACTTTGTAAACACGAAATAAGCAAGCAAGAAGCAAAAGACAGGCTATTGGTTTTATTTGGTGTTGTAGGTAGTAGCGATGCAAGTAAGGAAGCACTAAATGCAGCAGTTTCCGCAATTTACTTCAATGATAATAGCGACTACCTACGAGCATTATACACAGTTGTTAGAGTGCTGACTGGGGTTAATGACTTATTCACAAAGCCCGAAAACATATATAAGTTATTTAGAGAACTGAACCCTGAATAGCTATTACCTACAACGGAATGCAAATAAATACAGTACGGTTATGAAAGCAACAGATTATTATAAGCACAAGGTTAAAAATGGAGAAATGACTGCTGATGAAGCACTAAAGCAAGTATTGGATTTATTTGATGTTAGTGGTAGTTTTATTGATGCTTTGATTGAAAAATATACCGAACAAAAAAAGTTAGCTTTGAAGAACGCAAAACAATTCAAAGACCATCCAAAATATCCTTGGTATGATGCGACCTTTAATAACACACTACTTTTTTTGTGGGATTTGGAAGATATAAAATGTAGAAGTGGTATGTCTGATGACTAAATTGCCACTAACGTTTTGCGTATATGAGAAGTGGCACTTGTAGAATGTTGAAATTTAGCACAAATGTTTCTGTGCCACTTCTCATATACGCTGTTAGCAGTATGTATCATTTTTGTTTAACGATAAATATAAAAATATGAAAGCAAGTAAAGAACAAGTAGAAAATGCCATTTTGTTTTTTGCAAAAACATTTGGTCAGGAAAAAAATTATAAAGCACTTATGGAAGCATATAGTGGGATACCAAAGATTGTTGAAATGATAGTTTATGAAATGTTTTTGCAAAAATTCAATTCATATCATTGCACAGATGAACAATATGAGCAGTATAAAATCATTCACGAATACGCAACTGAATTAAAACAAAATGGTTGGGTTACTCACGAACAAAAATGATATTACTGCTAACGCCTTGTGTATGGCAAGTAGCCGAAGCACAGACCGTTGAATTAAAAACTGAATATTAATAGGCTATTTGCTATACACTTTGTTGTATGGCGTAGCGAACTGTAAAAATTATGAAAGCACGAGATAATTTAAAAAAGATACACCCTAAGTGTTGCCTACACAATTTAGGATATAAAAATGGTTATGTTGTTTATGATACTTGGGATAAAAATAGAATTGTACTTGGTTATGGCAACACGCCAAAAAACGCTTACAGTAATGCGTTACACAATTGTACTAAATAATTTTTATTGCATACAACGGACGAGTGTATGAGCAGTAGCCGAACACGGAATTTGATTAGAAGTACAAAATTAAATATTAACAACTGGAATAGTTAAAACGCCTAACGGCTATTGCTTATACACTTTGTTAGGCAACGTTTTATTATGATAACAAGAGATAAATTAAAAGAATTTGTAGATGCTTGTATAAGCAGTGGTAGGTATGTTGAAACTGGTTTAAATTTACCACAAAAAGAAATATTAGAAATAGAAGATATTTTATATAGGTACAATGATACCACTGCGAAGACAAAAATACGTAAAGTGGTTAAAAATGTTGCCTAACGGACGAGTATAAAAGCTGGCGGGGAATGAACGGCAAACACTTCTCCGCCAGCTACAAACTACTTAAACAGCCGAAGCGGTCAAAAAGACACTATAACCACGCTTGATTTTATACTGTGTTGTGGTGCGTTAATTATGAAATCAGATTTTAAATTAGTAGGATTAAGCAGAAAAAAGTCAATGACTTGTGAGCCATTAAATAGTGAAGATACGTTTCACCCGAAAGTTGGAATTACACAAGATAGGTTTGATGCTTTGTGGAATTATAAGAATAATCATTGGGGTGATAAAATGATTGCAGAAATAGAACACGAAGGGCTTTTTTCTGATGGCACTCCTAAAAATGGAATTGTTGTAGCTGTACGTGAATTATGATGCACCACAACTATTATATATACATAAGTTTTCATAATATATTAATTTTCAATATCTTACAACATGAAAAACCAAAAAATTATAAAGATTTGTGAACAAAAGTTTATATATCTAAACTATTCACCAAGAACCAAAGAAAATTATATATCACATATAAAACATTTTATTGATAGCATGGGTGATAAGCAAATCATTCATTGTAGTTCTGATGATTTTAAACACTATTTGAATAATTATAAATTCACATCAACATCACAACAAAATCAAGTAATTAATTCAATTAGATTTTTATATAAAGAAGTTTTAGGTAAAAAATATGATAAAGTGTCATTTAAAAGACCTAGATCAGAAAAGAAATTACCTAAAGTAATTGATTGTGAATTAATAAAATTCAAATTATCTCAAATTGAAAATATTAAACACAAATCAATATTAAGTGTAACTTTTTCAGTTGGTTTAAGAGTTTCTGAAGTCGTAAATCTAAAAATTGAAGATATTGATTCAAAAAAAATGTTAATCCACATTAAAAATGCCAAAGGTAGGAAAGATAGGATAGTTCCACTATCACAAACAGTTTTAGAATTACTTAGATTATATTATAAACAATATAAACCAACTAATTATCTTTTCAATGGTCAAAAAAATGAACAATATTCAATAGGGAGTTGTCAAAAAATTTACAAAAAATATATTGACAATGAAAGTTCGATACACACTTTGAGACATTCATCAGCAACCGCATTATTAGAAAATGGGACTGACCTAAGAATTATACAAAAAATTTTAGGACATTCAAATGATAAAACAACAGAAATTTATACACATGTTTCGAATCAAATTTTGTCAAAGGTGAATTTGGTAGTTTAAAAAATAAATTATACCTTTGTTTCGTTATGATAAAAAAAGAAGAAAATTTCGACATTAGAGAATCATTAAAACAAATACCATTAGATATCAGATTAAAAGTTGCAATTCAAGCATATTTTATTGATAAAATGGGTGGTACTATTTTGATTCCATTGGATGAAAATGGTAATGATATTCCAGAGGTTGTTGAATTAAATAATAAAATACTTGAACATGCTAAACCAATTATTGATTTAGTCTTAGAAGAATATGAAAATTGGAAATTAGATGGGTTTCCACAATAATTATAAATAATAAAAAAAATATGAGAAATTTAGGTAAAGAAGGACTATCGATGTCAGATGCACAATCATTATCAAATTTGTGTAATCAAAAAGCTGAAAACATTAATAAAAAATTTAAATCATATGGTTTATATGATAAATATTTTGGTGACGTTATTATATATAAGACTAAAAAAATACCATATGATGTTGATAAATTATTAGAAGAAAAGGCTAGATTACATTCTTTTCAAGCATATTTAATGGATGCTATGAAAAGAAAAGATCAGTTAATTGAGGAAGAAAAAGATAAGGAATTTGTTTTTAATGTTGAAAAGCCAGAAAATCCAAAATACGAATTAGAACCTAGTCTTATATTAGTTGATGAAGAGTGGGGTTTTGATCAATTGACAGATGAGGAATATAATGAGTATTTAGATAATGAAGCACATGCTGCACATATTGGTCAATTCATACATAAAAATTCAATTCTTGAAAATTTTAGGTCTCAAGTTCATAATATTCCATCGATTGAATGGTTTGAACAAAAGAAAGATGAAAAATCAATTATTACAATATCACAACACCACCAAGTCGATTTTTACGATGAACTCCATAATAAACTAGCTAACGTTCATAGGAATTATGAAAAAAAGGTAAATTATATTAAAGCTAAAGTTAAAAACTTGGTATCTGAAGAAAATCAAAAAAGAATTTCACAACATAAAATCGATGTTGAAGATGTTAATAATAAGAATGCGATTCTAAAACAAGAATATGATAAAAAAATTAATGATTGGAATCATAAATATAAAAGTTCATTAAGTGATAGCAAAGTTAATAAAATTTAATGGAAAAATCTAGAATATTAAGAAAATAAATAAATTATTGAGTATTTATATATATGAAATATATAAAATTGAGTGATTACGCAAAAAATATGTCTATAACTTATCGTACTGCTTGGAATCATTATAAAAGAGGTTTAATAGATGGTGCATTTAAAGATAAATTAGGTAATATTTTTATCCCCAAACAAATTGAAACAGATAAAACCGTTGCGATATATTGTAGAGTATCATCCTCAGAAATGAAAGAAAATCTAGATAGGCAATTAGATAGACTAATAGAATATTCAAATCGTAATAATTTTAAGATTAATAAATCGGTTAAGGAAATTGGGTCTGGAATGAATGACCAAAGACCAAAACTAATAAAACTCCTCCAAGATAAATCATGGGATATACTACTAATAGAACACAAAGATAGATTAACACGATTTGGTTTTAATTATATTCAAACACTTCTCGAACTTCAAGATAGAAAAATTATCGTAGTAAACAACCAAGATAGCGATAAAAATTCACTAATGGAAGATTTGGTTTCGATTATTTATTCATTCTCTGCAAGAATGTATGGCTTAAGAAAAAAAAGAAATAAAGAAGATATTATTAAATTTATTGAATCATAAATGCAATTAGTAGAACAACATATAATTAATAATAATCATAAATATTTTAATGAATGCAATAAATTATCTTCATTGAGTAAAAATCTTTATAATTCTGCATTATATTTTGTTAGACAACATTTTTTTAAAAATAACCAATATATAAATTATTATGGTGTAAATAGAAATTTTATAGATAATAACCAAATTGATTATATTGAATTACCCAGAAAAGTAAGTAATCAAACATTAATGTTGGTTGATAAATCTTTTAAATCATTTTTCTCATTATTAAAAAAGAAAAATATTGGAAAATATAATAAAAAGATAAAAATACCACAATATTTACCCAAAGATGGTAAAATGGTTGTTATATATGAAAAAGGTGCGATTTCTCGAAGGAAATTAAAAAATGGAAAAATAAAACTATCTGGTACTGATATAATAGTTACTACAAAAAAAGAAAACATTAATCAAGTAAGAATTGTCCCAAAATTAGGTTATTTTATAATTGAAATTATTTATACAATCAAATCAAATAAAAATATAATTGAAAATAATAAAATAGCATCTATTGATTTGGGTGTTAATAATCTAATGAGTGTAACAAGTAATGTATTTGATCCATTTATTATTAATGGTAAACCAGTTAAATCAATTAATCAATATTATAATAAATTAAAAGCAAAATATCAAACAAAGAAAATAACAAATAAAATAAAAAAACTTGGATTAAAAAGAAGAAATAAAATTCATGATTATTTACATAAATCAAGCCGACAATTGGTGAATCATTTAGTTTCCAATAATATAACAAAACTCATTATTGGTTATAATAAAGAATGGAAACAAGACATTAATATTGGTAAAGTAAATAATCAGAAATTTGTATCAATCCCATATTCAAATTTAATTTATATGTTAACATATAAATGTGAAATTGAGGGTATATCTGTTATAATTAATGAAGAATCATACACATCAAAATGTTCATTTCTTGATATGGAAGATATTTGCAAACATGTTAAATATTTGGGAAAAAGAATTAAAAGAGGTTTATTTAAAGCTTCAGATGGTAGATTAATTAATTCAGATATAAATGGTTCATATAATATTTTACGGAAAGTAGTCCCAAATGTATTTTCAGATGGGATAGAGGGTTTAGCAGTAAACCCAATAGTTTATACTATAAAGGGATAATTTTCTATATTATTTCAAACTGTTAATACGGATAAAGGATATGCACATATTGATTTTTTAGTCAAAATTAAATGCTAATGGAAGAATATATTAATAAAGCTAAATTATTATTATTAAAATATGGATGATCAAGATAATATATTATTAGAAACGTATATTTGCGGATTTAAAGATGAATTATATGGTAGAAAAAAAATGTGGAATCCAAATCCTCTTTTATTACGTGCCTATAATTTAGGGAGAGAAGATGCAATTGTTGGTGATGATGTGAGTAGTCTTGATAAACAAACGAACGAAGAAATAATTAAACGAATATATGCTTTGGAAAGAAATAAAAAATAAACCAATTAGGACATTTCAATTAATGAATGAACCTGAATTAATTTACATTATTCTTATCAGATCGGATGAATATATTATTGTTCACGAAGATGCATACGATATTAATACAGGGAAAACTGAAATTCTTAATTCAGAAATGATTAAAACAAAATACGGAATTATTTTAAGCTAATGATCGATCTTTCATCAGAAATTAAAGACATTATTAACGATTCAAAAAGAATCGCAACAACAAACTCACATACAATTGTTTGTTTAGAACATTTATCATTATCATTATTTAGAAATAATTTCATGTCAGAAATATTGGAATATTTTAAAATTGATAATGAAAAGATTAAAACAGAGATTTTAAAATTATTATTTAGTGGTAAATTTAATAATACCGACCCCACATTTAAAATATCGGATAAGTATAATCAGGTATTAGTTGAAAGTTATAAAGAGGCCAAAAGTTTTGGTCTAAGAACTGTTGAAGTTGAACATCTTTTATTATCTTTACTCAGAAGTGATTCTGATATTAAAACCGTTTTAAACAAAAATGATTTATTTTACATAAAAATCCACGATTTTATTAAAGACGAATATTCAAATATAAATATAGAGAGTAATATGTATACAAACGATGATGATGGTGATACAATATTCGGTAATACGAATTCAAATAATAAAAAAAATACTAATACAAAATCAAAAACACCGATTTTAGATAATTTTAGTAGGGATTTATCTAAAATGGCTGAGGAGGGTAAATTAGATCCTGTCATTGGTAGAGATAAAGAAGTAAAAAGATTATCACAAATATTATCTAGAAGAACTAAAAGAAATCCATTATTAATTGGAGAACCAGGTGTTGGTAAATCAAATATTATTAATTTACTAGCACAGAAAATAAAAGAAAAGAAGGTATCAAGAAAATTACATGATAAAAGAATTGTTAGTTTGGATTTGGGTTTACTTGTTGCAGGTACAAAATATAGAGGTCAATTTGAAGAAAGATTGAAAGGGATTATGTCTGAATTGGTTGATAATCCAGATATTATTTTATTTATCGATGAACTACATACGATTATAGGTGCTGGTGGAGCATCTGGTTCATTGGATGCATCAAATATGATTAAACCCGCATTGGCTAATGGTGAAATGCAATGTATTGGTGCAACAACATTGAATGAATATAGGGAAAATATTGAAAAAGATAGTGCATTAACGAGAAGATTTCAAACTGTTATGGTTGAAGAGACTACAGTTGATGAAACAATAAATATTTTAAAACAAATCAAACCTGTTTATGAAGAGTTTCATAAAGTAAGATATTCAGATGAGGTTATTGAGGCTTGTGTTAAATTATCTAATAGATTTATAACTGATAGATTTTTTCCAGATAAAGCTGTCGATATATTTGATGAGGTTGGTTCAAGGGTTTATATTAACAACCAAACAATACCAGAAGATATTGTTAAAATTGAAACTGAAATTGAAAATATTAAAAGTGAGAAAATAAAGGTAGTTAAAACTCAAGAATATGAAAAGGCTGTTGGTCTAAGAGATAAAGAAAAAAAACTACTAAAGGATTTAAATAAAATAAAAGAAAAATGGGAAAGAGATACAAAAAATGATAGATTTGATGTATCATTAGACGATGTTGGTGATGTTATTACATCGATAACTGGTGTACCCGTAAAAAAACTATCCGAAAATGATAATAATAGACTATTAAAAATGAACGATGTTTTAAATAGTAAAGTTATCGGACAAGAACATGCAGTTGATGATATTGTAAAAGCTATTAAGAGAAATAGGGTTGGTTTACAAAATGAATCAAAACCAAATGGTGTTTTTTTATTTTTGGGTTCATCAGGTGTGGGTAAGACACATTTAACAAAAGAGCTTGCAGAATATCTATTCGGAACTAAAGATTCTTTTATTAGAATTGATATGTCTGAATATATGGAATCATTTAATGTTAGTAGACTAATCGGTTCGCCTCCTGGTTATGTTGGACATGAGCAGGGTGGTCAACTAACAGAAAAGGTTAGAAGAAAACCATATTCAGTTATTTTATTAGATGAAATTGAAAAGGCACATCCAGATGTATTTAATTTGTTATTACAAGTATTTGATGATGGTATATTAACAGATGGCTTGGGTAGAACAATTAATTTTAAAAATACCATTATTATTATGACATCAAATATTGGTGTTAGAAAAATTCAAACATTTGGCAATGGGATTGGTTTTTCGACAAAGACAGATGTTGATAATCAAAATGAAATTAATAAACAAATAATTGAAAAAGAACTTCAAAAATCATTACCACCCGAATTTATAAATCGAATCGATAATATTGTTACTTTTAATAATTTATCAAAAGAAGATATTAAAAGAGTCATTAAATTAAATATCGAGAATTTGATTAATAAATTAAATAACTTGGGTTATAAAATTAAAATATTTGACACCGCATATAATTTTCTAATAGAAAGAGGTTATAATCAAATATATGGTGCAAGACCATTAAACAGAGCAATTCAAAAATATATCGAAGATCCTATATCAGATGAGATTATTAAGGGAAATATAAAAGAAGGTAATCTAATTGAAATTAAATATTTAAAAAATTCAGAAGAATTAACAATTAAAATCAAATAATAATATGTTAAAAAAATATGTGAAGGAGTTTAGTAATTCAGAATTAGTTTATTTCATTAAAGATCTAAAGAAAAATGAAAAAAATTATTCAAATATTTTGAATTATTCTAAAAATTTCAGACATTTGTTATCTGTTGTTAGAGAAACAGAAAATATGGATTTTTCCGAATTTGTGGCAAATCTAGAATTTGATATCAAAGAAGAATTATTTAATAGGATTTATAATAATAATATAGTTATTTACTAAAATGTTAAACCTTGATTATAAAAATTTTAAATATTTTTATGAGGAAATCAAATTAGATTCTTTGGTTGATCTCATTAGAATTTTAAAAATTAATAAAGATAATACATGGGATCATATAAAAAATCGATATTTGCATATTGAAAATTCCGAATACGATGAAATTATTAAGAAGGCTAAAGAGATTTGGGATGATAATCGAGTAAGACCTTGGAATGCAGTTGATGCATTTAAATTAACAAATCAAGAACTGAAATATAAAATACTATCATTAATAGGACCCGAAGAAATTCAAAAAGTAATAGAGCCTAAATTAATCGATCGTAAAGTTATTATCAAAAAACAACCAAGATATAAAATATCAGGTAAAAAATCACATAAAGTTACTGAGGTTTTTAAGAAAGAAGAATTAATTGAAGAGATTCATGAGTTTGAAGATATTTATGAATTATATTTGATTGATAAAAATAAGTTAAATACCCCAGAAGACATTTGTTATGTTAAATGTAAAGATACTTCAACAGATAGAATTTATTATTTATATGTTGATAGTTCTGATAGTAGATGTAATAGCGATGCAATATCGGCAATTGCATGGACAATGAGATTTCCAAATGGTGAGCCATTTACAAAAGAAGATTATTTAAATTTATATTCTGAAGCATAAAAATTATGTATACAAAAAAACTAAGACATGGTGATATGATATTATTAAAACTTAATAATATTAATAAAAATTTACATTCAAAAAAAATTAATAAAATTGTTGTTGGACTTGGTGAAGTTACAGGACACAGCCATGATGTAATTCCTTGTGAGGGTACTGATTTAATTTTGCATAGTGATGATGATAAAATCATGACAATGACGAATGAAGAAATTGCAACAATGGAAAATTTAATATTTGAGGTGATTGGTGGTGATGCTGTAATCTCTCATGATGAACATGATGAATTACTATTGGATGAGGGGCTTTGGATGAGGTGTTTTCAAGTTGAATATAATCCATTCAAAGAAATAATTGAAATCGTCAAAGACTAAGAAATGGATATTTTATTCATTAATATAATATATACACTATTATTAATTACGATTATAATTTCTAAATTTAATTATAACAATAATAAACTAGATAGTGCATCACCAGATATCGATGTGATTCATAATTCAATACATAATATCTATTTACTATATATTTCCAATAAGCATTATGATGCCGATATTGGTTTAAAAAAAATTCTGTATTATATTTCATATTTAACCGAAAGAAATTATCTTAATTTTAATGAATCAAAAGAAATCGAACAGAAAATTTTGGAGATTAGAAAAATAATATTAACTTTGGGACATCTTTCGGAAAAAAGAGAAATTTTAATAAACAAACATCTATTATTATGGAAACAACACTTTCAAAAAAAATAAACGATTTAGATTTATCGTTTACTGAATTCAATAATCTAATCTCAAAAAGATTTGATTATTTGCAATCAAATTTTAAATTATTTAAATCTTCAGTATCTGGTGATGATTTGTGGGAGTTGTATTTAAAATCGTTTAAGAAGGGTGATGATCCCGTATTTAGAGATCCAAATAGTTCTTATCATAACTGTAATAATGATAAAAACTTCATTAGAAGATATGGAAATGTTGTTGCCATTGATAATAATCTGGATATTTTAACGATGTTTGATTTAGATATAAATCAAGACTCAATTTATTATAATCCAGCAAATAAATTATCAAATAAATTAAAAAAATCAAAAGTTTCAAATGTATTTTTTGAAACGTATGATGAATTAAATTCATTACCATACGAAAAAACCAATAAAAATTTATTGAAGTATCAGTTGGGTATTGTAAAAACACTAAAAAAATATACTCAAGATGAAGTAAATAAATTTGGTGTTGTTACAACTGATCGGGTCTATGAATTTAACCACTACCATGTTTTCTTGGATAGAAAGTTTGTTAAATTTGGGAATGATTCAATTGAAAAAATCAGGGGTGAATATCGTGATGCTAAGGATGTATTTAAAAGAGGTTTGGGTGAAATTCCATTAGATACATTACAATTAGTTAAAGATTTAATCACACAAGGTTCACTGTTAAATGGTGATTCATATTTACCCAAACTAATTGATTTTATTAAGTTTAAAAAGGAATATGATCAAATTGGCTCTACAAAAAGAGATAACTACGCATGGGTTAAATCATATGAGTTACCTTATGCTAAATTTAGAAATGAATTAATCGGTACTATTTGTGTTGAATTAGCCGAAGGTAAAGAACTGAATAAAGCATGTCTTGATTGGAATAAACGTGCAGACCCAGTTAATTATATGAAGGCAAAGGCACCAATCACCGAAAAACAAATTAAAGAAGCTGAAGCTTTTGTAATCGAAAATGGATATGAGGATTCATTTAACAGAAGATTTGCAACAATTGATGATATTAATATTGATGAAATTCTTCATACAAATGTTGATAATACAAAGGTAAAGTCTGCGAGCTTATTTGATAATGTTAAAGCTACAAAAAGTTCAAGACATAAAAGAAGTGAATTGGACAACGTTGAAGAAGTTACAATTGATAAATTCATGAATGACATTCTTCCTACATCAACCTCTGTTGAAGTATATCTTGAAAATAGATTTAATTCTAATTTTGTTAGTTTAATTACAGGTAATAGTCCAGAATCTAAAAATATATTTAAATGGGGTAATCCATTTAGCTGGACATATAACGGTAATTTAGCTGGTAAATCATATATTAAAGATGCTGTAAAAGAAAAGGGTGGATTAGTTGATTGTGCATTAAGATTCAGTATTATGTGGGGTGAAAATGATCCTAGTGATAATACCGATTTGGATGCTTGGTGTAAAGAACCAAACGGAACTAAAATTGGTTATGACACACCATATAGAAAAGATCGTGGTGATAGTAGAACTCGTAATGGTGGGCAACTAGATGTTGATATTACAACACCAAATACCTACAAAAATAAAAATATCGTTGAAAATATTTCATATCTTGATAAAAGTAAAATGAAAGACGGTGTTTATACTTTCTGGGTAAACATGTTTTCTAATAGAGGATCAAAGGGTTTTACAGCTGAAATCGAATTTGATGGTAATTCATACACATATGAATATCCAAATTCATTTAGTGGTAATGTAGTTGTAGCTGAAGTTACTTTAAAAAATGGTAAATTTGAGATTAAAAATAAGCTAGATGTTAGTCAAGAAAAAACAAATACTATCTGGAATTTAGATACGAATAAATTTCATAAAGTAAATCTTGTTTGTCAATCACCAAATTATTGGGGTGATAACAATATTGGGAATAAGCATTATTTCTTTATGTTGAGTAACTGTAAAACCGATGCACCTCTAAGAAGTTTTCATAATGAATATTTGAATAGTGAATTACTCCAACATAGAAAAGTATTGGAAGTATTGGGTAATCAATCAATGATAGAACCCTCAAATAAGCAACTATCAGGAATTGGTTTTAATTCAACTGTTAAAGATGAATTAATTGTACGAGTCAGTGGATCATTTAAAAGAACATTAAAAATTAAATTTTAAAATAATGGATATTTACAAATTAGCAACAAAAAATCAGTTAAGATTTAAAACAACACAAGGTGTTCTATCGGTTGAACAATTATGGGACCTTAGTTTAACCAAACTAAGCAATTCAATTAAGAACCTAAAGAAAGAGTTGAAATCACAGAATGATGATGAATTATCTTTCTTGGATGATAATTTCGTTGTAGACAAAGAAAAGGAACTTCAATTTGAAATTCTTAAAGATGTATATCTTACAAAGAAAAAAGAATTGGAGGATGAAAGAACCAAAGCACAAAATAAGGAGACAAATCAACATATTCTTAATCTAATTAAGTTGAAAAAGGATCAAGAGCTTGCAAGTAAGAGTGTAGAAGAACTTGAAGCAATGTTGAAATAAAAATGGTGGGGTGGATTTTTCCACCCTTTTTTTAAAATTTAATATTATTAATATGGGTGATTCTAGAGCAAAAGGTTACGAATTAGAAGAAGAAAAACAACAACTAGCAAACGTAGTAACGTTCAGTGCTGATACAAATTACATATATAAACATGTTATTAGATTAGAAAAAAATCAATCGTGCAAAATTATATTGAGCAATGGTTCAGAAATAATAATAAAAGGTTGACACATATATATTTTTATTATAAATTTGTCATTGGTTAGTTTCTAAAAATAATCTTATGAAGATTGAAGACATTGAAAAATTATTGGTTACCGAATCACAATGGGAACCAAAGAAAAATATAATAATTGATAAATTGAATAATTTTTTTATTAAAATATTATCCTTTTTTTCAATTTTATTTTCATTATCTATTATTAAAGAATTATCAAATTTAGGGATTGAACCATATTTGATTGTTATATTTGGTATATTTTTATTATTGTTAATAATTACAAATGAAATTATCAAAGTAAATAAATTAATTAGTTTATTTTCATTTGATAAATCAATCGAAAATATAATAATTGCATCTATAACAGTAGTATTATCAATATCAATTTCAACATATGGTATATATAAATTTCTAGATAAAAAAGAAGATACTACAATTATCATTGAAAATACCATTAATCAATCAATATTGGATACAACAAACTATTATAATGATAAAATCAATCAAATTAAAAATTTAAAAATAGTTGATGTTAATGATTTTAGTGGTACATATAACATATATATGAGTCAATTAAATCAATATAAATCCGATAGAGATAACTACGATGATTCACAAATAAGAAGCATTAGCTTAAGAGAATATTATAAAGATATTAATAATAAAATTGATCAGGTTAATAATAATTTAATTGAATTAGATTTAAAATTTAATACATATAAAAAATCTAAAGTAAATGAGTTAGAAAACGAGTTACGATCTGTAATTAATACCATTAGGGAAAAAAGAAATGAGAATTTAACGAATTTTAATGATAAGAATAATATTATTATCATTATGTTTATTATATTTACGATTATTACAGAGTTCGGAATAATTTTTATTGGTAACAAAATTGGTTTGATAAAATTAAAAAATGATGAGATTACTAAACATAATGAGCAAATTGAAAAAAATAAAATAAATTATATAAGAAATAGTAAGGAATTTAAAGAATATAAACAATATATAGATATAATTGAAAAATTATATACAATTAAAAATAAAAATTCATCGATTACCCAAAACGAAATAAAATCAATTGTTAATAATGATAACCTAACCAATAATGAGATTGATAAGATTATTGATGATTTAAGAATTTTAGGGATTATATCACAACCAATAAGAAGAATAGGATCAAAACTCCTAACGGATAAAGAAGAATCATTATTTACAATAAAAAAATATTATGAACCCACTTTTAAAAAATACTAAAATGCTGTACAAAATAAAAAATCTTTTAATACCAAATAAAAAAATTATTAGGAAATATGATCTAAAACCAAAAGGAATTAGATCAACATACAAATCATCAACACATGGAACTGTTGAAGATTTTAATGAAACATGGAAATACATTCATTCACAATTTAGAAATTTTGATCTTTATAAAAAAGAATATGGAAGAGAAATCTAAAGAAATATTAATTCTTATAGGGATTCCAGCCTCTGGTAAATCAACATTTGCAAAAGAATTTATAATTGATAACCCTGATTATCTTAGAATAAATAGGGATGATATTCGTTATATGATAAAAAATAAACCATTATTAGAATACGATCTTGAAAAATTAGTGACTGACATTGAGTTTTCAAACGCAACAATGTTTTTGGAAAACGGTTATAATATTATATGGGACAATACTCATGTTAAATTATCATATATTAAAAATATTATTGATAAATTTTAAGAATTTGCAAATATTAAATTCAAATTATTTGATATATCTGAAAACGATGCAATATATAGAGATGGTTTTAGAAAAAATCCAGTTGGTGGTAGTGTGATAAAAAAAATGTACACATCTTATAAAACATTAATTAAATCAGAAGAATTTAAAAATTTATTAACTAAATATAATTAAAATGGATAAAACTACGGCAGAAAAATTAATTAAGAGAAGATTTAACATATTTAAAAATAAATTAGTAGATGAATATCCAGAATATAGAAATAAGTTTGATTCTATAATTTCAAAGGAATATGATAATGGTACATTATGGGAACTGCTTGAGGGTGCTGAAAATAGATTAAAAAAAATTATTAAATCTAAAAGTGGGGCTAATAATTTATTGGCATCTGATTATTATAAAGCACTATTAAATATATAATTTATGGATATATATTTAAATAATCAAGCAGAAAATTGTCTAAAAACCAATAAAATGAAAAATAATTCGGCTGGAATATTTTATTCCTTAAACGATAATATATATATTTGGTGGAAAAATACATCATTTGGGTTTGATGCTGGTGAAGAAATTAATTTTAATACTTGTTATAATAAAATAAAAAATAAATGATTATTGCATTATCCGCAAAAAAACAACACGGTAAAGATACGGTTGCAAATATTATTCAAGAGTTAACAAATAATAAATTTAAAATTGTTAAATTCGCAGATATTTTAAAGGATTTTGTTTGTAATTTAATCTCATGTACAAGAGATGAATTGGAAAATGAAGAATTTAAAAATACACCATTACCTAGTCAATGGGATTTTTTAGATGATGATTGTATTATGCAAAAAATGACACCCAGATTATTATTGCAGAAAATTGGTACTGATGCTATGAGAAATAATGTACATCAAAATGTTTGGATAAATTCAACACTCTCCAAATATAAAGAAAATTATTATTGGATCATTACTGACTTAAGATTTAAAAATGAAGCAGAGGCATTGAATTCTTATAATTCTCAATTAATCAGAATTAATAGACCATCTATTAAAAATATTGATTACCATCAATCAGAAATTGAATTAGATGATTATACTGGTTTTGATTATACAATAGTAAATGACTCTGATTTAGATACATTGAAAAGTAATGTAAAAAAGATTCTACAAGAATTGGAAATTATAAAATAAATCTATAAATTTACACTTTAAACAATTAAAACTATGCTAAAAGGAACAATTTCATTACTACTAATCGCATTTGTAATCTGGGCATTCTGGATGAGTTACCAATGGTTAAGAAATCCCGAAAATAGAAATAATAAAAAATAATGATTTATATAGAAATAAGTAAATATATTGCAATAGTCTATTATTTGCTATATATATCAATACCATTCGTACCAAAATTTAGAAAATTATTAGTGGATTACGATAATTATAATAGTAAATCACCATTTTATAATGTAATTTACCATATTGAATTTCTTATAACTGGTTCAAGTAGACATAGAAATGTAAAATCAGATAATGATATAATAGTTGAATATATTTTAATGTATATCCTAATTGGTTTAGGGTTTTCTTTAATTATTGGTTTTTTATGGCCAATTATCTTAATTATAACATCAATATATTTATTATTTAAATATTACATAAATAAATTAAAAAACAAACAAATAAAATTATGAGAAAATTAATTATTACATTATCAATTATTGTAGTTGTATTTACAACAAGTTGTACATCAGTAGATTCTGGACATAAGGGTGTCAGAGTCGAATGGGGTGGTGCAACAGATATGTCACAAGTGTATCCAGAGGGTATGCATACTGGTTTTGGTTGGTTATGGGATGATATGGTTGAATATGATGTTCGTGAGAATACAACCGTAATGGAACTAGAATTTAATGATAAAAATGATATGTTAACTAAAATTCAGGTTGCTGTGGATTGGAATCTTCAGCCAGAAATGGTTAATCTATTTCATAAAGAAGTTAAAGATCTTCAAGTGAAAATTGAGAAATCTATTAGTAGTGCAGCAAAAGAAGTTGTCCCACAATATGGTGCGGTTGATCTAAATAAAAATGCTAGGGTTGATGCCGAAAAGAAATTGGAAGCAATTCTTAGAGATGAATTTGCATCATTCTATGTTCAATATAAAAGAGCTAACTTTACAGATATCGACATCCCAGAGGGTATTTCACAATTGGCAGAAGAAACTGCAGTTCAGATCGGTAGAAATCAATTAGCGGAAAAGAAAGAGGCTGAACAAATTGCACTTGCAAAGGCAAAAGTTGCAGAAGCACAGGGTAATTATGATGCAGAAGTGTTAAACGATAAAACAAAAGCCCTTCAATCAAAACCACAATATTTGGAACTATTTAGAGCACAAACTGAAAGGATTTGGGCTGAAAGGGGTATATCTCCTTGGGGTTCTAATAATGTGTTTGGGTCAAATTCTGCATCGGTAATTAAAGGTTTAAAATAATAACACTAAATTAAAGACCCATATCATAAGGTATGGGTTTTTTCATTTTTATGAATTATTTGGAAAAAGAATTGGAATATGTTGAAAAAAACTTTAACTTAGCAGATGTTATTGAATTTCAACGAAAGAATAGGACAGAATTAATTGTGGGTGGTGATGGTCAATATGAATGTTGGATTAATAAAGAATGTTTCGCAATTTCATTAACACCATTATATACACTTATTGTAGGAATCGAAAATTACAGAAAAGATGCCAAAACTAGAAATAACTGAAGAACAATTAAAAATAATCCAAACAGCACTTGATTTTTATTCTAGAGTTGGTATTGGACAAATGTGGGTTATAAAAGATCACCCAACATTCCAAAGTGTTTTATCGGATAAACTTAGACCACAAAAAGATCTTGAAGTTGGTGATAAAAACCGAAAGAGGTGTTATTATCGAAATTGGTGATGATTATATTAAAACAAAAGCTTCTTGGGGAAATGGTGAAGAAATTAAAACTTGGCACGATATTGAAAATATTAAATTATCTATTGATTATGACGCATATCATAAATTAAGGGATGAGGGTGAAAAATTATTAAATCAAGGTAGAAATATTCTTCTACAAGAAAATATGCATGATCATGGTAGTTACGGTATTTTTAATGAAAATGTTGATGATAGTTGTAGAGTCGCATATGATTTAATTCAAGTAATAAGACATGAATTTTGGAAAAGAGATCCCGAACGTAGTAATATGACTGTGGATTCTTCAGTATTGTTATGGACAAAAGACGGTGATAAAATTAAATGTGATTTAAATGAAAAAAAATAATAAAATAAATGATTTAGATAGAGATATTTTCATATGTAAATGTGGTTCATTAGAACATCAATATTCATTTTACTATTCTAAAGATGATGGTGTATGGTTTGAACCACATTTAAATACTTCATTATCTTTCTTTAAAAGAATTAAATTGGCAATATATTATATATTTGGTTATAAAACAAAATATGGATCATGGGATGGATTTTTCATTAACGAGAAGGATTCTAAATTAATTATAAAATATTTAAAAAAGTCAAAAAATGTTGATTAATATGATAGTAGCAACCGATGCAAATGGTTGTATTGGTTATAATAATGATTTGGTTTTCAAATCAAAAAAAGATTTAAAAAGATTCAAGGAACTAACATCCGATAACATTGTTGTTATGGGATCTAAAACATATGAATCAATCGGTAGTAAACCACTACCCAATAGAATAAATGTTGTTTTATCTAATAAATTAATGGAAGGACGTGGTGTACTCGTATACAACGATATTGAATATATGTTAGAAGAATTGGAGGAAAATTATCCAGATAAAATAATTTGGATTATTGGTGGTGCTAATGTGTATAAACAATTTATAGGTAATTATGATTATATTTATTTAACTAAATTTCATGGTACTGCCGATAAATGTGATACAAAAATTGATATTAATGATTTTATTGGTGATACATTTGTTGTAAAAAATTTAGAAGATCACAATGAGAATGATCAATCATTTACTTTTATTGATTATATTAATACCAAAAAATATTTTGGTGATCGTTTGATTGAATATAATAAAAAGGCAATCGCTGATAATAAACAAATATTAGAAGAAATATCTTTAGATAACCTAATTAAAGATATTGATGTTTATAATAGTTCATCTAAAGAGGGTAAAGAACATTTATCAAATATTTACTTTGAAAAGGGTAAGAAACTTTATTTGGAAGTTCAAGTTAATGATTCATATACATCATCTGCTTTAATGGCATGGTTATACAATAAATCTAAATATGATAATAATAATTTATCAATATTAGGATGTAATTTATTATCAATTGGTTTTGAAAAACCTAGTGGTTATACAGCCGAGGAAAAACATGCAGTTAAAATGTTATATGAAAAAATGTTTGGTTCTAACTAATATAAACATACTAGATAATGGAAATATTTAATAATATATCATGGTTCTTTAGAAGAATTAAAAGAGTAATTTCCTTTTTACCTATAATATGGAAAGGATATGATTTTGATTATATCCATGCAGTGAATTTATTTCATTATCAACTACAAAGAACTGCAAATTATTTGGATTCTGATAAAGCATATAGTGTAAGTGGAAAAAAAAATGCAAGAAGACTCAGAACAATACTCGAATTAATGAAAAAAGTCTATGATGAAGAGTATAGAATGGAACATTTTGACCAAATGAAAAAAATGTGGGGTGATTTTGATTGGGAATGGGAGAATAATAATAATGGTTCTTATACATATAAGGGTATTAAGTGGAAATTTGCACATACACCTGAACAACAAGAAGAGGCTGAAAAACAATATTCAGAACTAGCTCTAAAAGCAGAACAAAAACATCAGAGAGCAAAAAAACTACTCTGGAAATTAATTGAACACAATTTAGAACATATGTGTGATTAAAATTATGATAGCATATAAATTAGTTAGAAAACTTAAAGACGGGACAATCGCACCATTGTTTATAAATAAAAAATACAGATTCGAATTGAACAAATGGATTGAAGCTGAAGAATTCCCAACAAATGGATATGCAATCAGAAAGGGTTGGCATTGTTTGGTTAAACCGTTTGCACCACATTTATCATCAAATAATAGAATATGGATTGAAGTTGAGGTTGATGATTACCAATATTTCCATAGACCAGAAAATCAAGGCGGCAAATGGATATTGGCACAAAAAATTAAAGTACTACGTGAATTAGTTAATATAAACAATGTGAAATAGAATATTGTAAATTATATAAGATTTGCATATGTGAATAGAAACATAGTATTCTATATTACGAAAACAGATAAATAAAGTAACGATATGGAAGATAAAATTATTAAATTACTAAGAAAAAATAGAATAGGTGAAGATAAAGCTGTTTATTTGGCACATGAGTTACTGTTTTTACTTAGTGTTGCAGGGCGAAGAGAACTGTTAGTTGATTTTATACAATGGCGTAAACAAGTAGCGGTAGATGATCTTACTGACAAAGAGATTGTAGAATTTTACTTGGCTCGAAAAATCAAGTAATCACCTACAGTTTGTTTAATATAATTTTAATTTTCTAATATTTATATATAGAAATAAACTTTGATTATGATCAAAAGATTGAAAAATATACAGGCATTTGAACAACATTCATCAGAATTGAATATATCTGATTTTATCGGTGGTTATATTCCAAAACCACCTGAACCACCACTAAGTAGAGTTATACGAGAAGGTGTAGGACATTTTTGTACGAACTGTGGTTCAACTGTATCGAAAAATGGATTTTTAGGATTATTCGGTGAAATGTTATGCCACAATGAAAAATGTCCGAATAGTAAATCAAAGAAAAATTACCGCTAATGGTTTGTATAAGATTAGTTATGTATTAGATGCACGACTTTTCACAAACCACAACAGTAGATTAGAAGTAGAAATATAAAATAACTCAACAACGTAGCAATTAATTTTATACGTTATTATAAAACGTTTTTAATATGACACAACACGAAATTGAAAGAGAGCAAAGAAACTTAGACCCACATAGACCTGCGAGATGTGCAATGTGGCTTTACGCTGATAGATACACTTCACAAAAGGGAGGAAGTATGGACTTTTGGGATAAACTTTCCGAAAGAGACAAAGCCACATGCCGAAGAATGGCAGAACAAATAGCAACCACACGCCCCGAAACGGATACGGAATTAAATGGTGGCTAACAGTGCTGGGCTATGACCTGTAAAAACACGGATTTATAACAACCAAAATAAATAACAAGATGAAAGTAATTAAATGCAACACACCTAACGGACAATTTCAAATTCCACTAATGTTAGTGGCTGAAAATCGAGCAAATTACTATGCCAAAAAAGACGGTGTAGAAATTGGAAGCCAAGACTACAAAGAAGAAGTTGACTGGGTAATGGAAGATGACTATGAAGGTATCGACTGGCTATTAAACAACACGGATTGGGAAGATTGGCAGGATTCAGCCACGAAATTGAACGACAAAGTTAAAGTTACTGATGACGATTTTTGGTGCAGTAGCGATGACTTTGAAATTGTAGAAGCACAATAGTAGTGTTTTTATTGGTTATACCCCGTGTTGTGCGGGCTTTAGCCCTTGCCGTTTTAATGCACATAACGGCTCTAATAAAATGCAGTAGCGCACACAAAAACATCGGTTAGATGCAGAACACCAAGCTGTACTATTCATTTTATTTATTGTTGGCAAATTCGTAAAATCATGACTTTTGAAACGTACTATCAGCACATCAAAAACAACTTAGAAGAAGTAAACATTAAATGCCCGACAAAAGCATATATTAGAAAACTTTGGCAAATGGCTTATACAGTAGAACAGGCTGTTCATTCAATAAGATATGATGAATGATTTTATATTTGCCAACTATTATATATATGTAAGTTTTCATATCATATTAATTTTCAAGAAGTTACATCATGAAAAATCAAAAAATTATAAAGATTTGTGAAAAAAGTTTATATATATGTTATTCACCAATATCACATATAACATGTTTTGTTAAAATTAAATAAAATAATATGAATAAATTTGTAACAATTAGAATAAGAAGAGAGGTTGCGGAAGAAATGATGAATCATTTTATTGATTTAAATAATTTATTTGCAAGTGATGCCGAAACCAAAAAATATAATAGAAATATCATTAATACAATTAAAAAATTATTAAAATAATGGATGCAAGAGATTTAATGATTAATAATTATGTCCAATTACCCTGTGGTTCAATTGTACAAGTTAAAGAAATATCATTCATAGATGAAAATGATGAGTGGATAATGTTCTATCCAAGAATTAACGATTCTGAGTCTATTGTTTTAAATGATGTTAGACCAATAATAATAAATGATTATTGGTTAAATTATTTTAAATTTGAATGTATTGAGAGTGTAAAAAAATCAATTACAGATATCGTTTATATTCACAAAGAATGGATACTTCATGATTGGTTTTTATTAGAAAAAGAAGATCAAGATATTGATGCTGAAAATATTGGTGTTATATCTGAAGATGATACTAGTTATGATGTTTCAATTAATAATAAATATATAACTTGTATAAGTCATGTCCATCAATTACAAAACCTATACAAGTTATTAAGTTATAGAGAACAATTAATATAATAATATATATGAAAATTACAATATCTAAAATATTTGGTCAAATATATTTATTTCCATTCATTAAAATAACCCATGATAAAACATTAAATGGTGAATATGAGTTTATTATTGGATTTTTAAATCGTGAAATAATATTATCTTATTAGTAATGATTTTATTAAGATATCGATAGAATTATCTTTAATGTAATCTTTTAAAATTTCTAATTGATCCACAATTTCATGAATTTTCATTTGTCTTGTTCTATTATCTTTTACTGATAATAAATTAGATAATTTATTATTAGTGAATTGACCAAATCTGCTTAAACCATCGTTAGACCAATCATCTTTCACTTTTCTTTTAATATCTTTATCTGAGTACATATATTTTTCGAATATTTCATGACCTAATTTAATAATTTCATCATCTGTTAACCTATTTTCAGTAGATTCAATTATATCATCAATATCAGTAACAACCGTATCCTTTTTACATTTTTCTTTTAAAAAATTATATACTTCTTCGACATCATCTTTTGAAGTTGATATATGATCAGATGCCCAATCATGTCCAGATTTTAAAACATTATCAACATTGTGTCTATCCATCTCTAGAATTTCTTCGCATTGTCTTTTAATTTGTTTAATATTCTGGAAAAACATGTAATAAGTATGTTCTCTATCACCTTCTTTTATAATTTCTCTGATTATTTTTTTAAGATTATCCATATGTATTTTATTTAAATATAAATACTTTTGTATTTATATGTATACTTAATTTTAATATTATTATTATGAATAATAAAAAATATCCAGCGATACCTAAAATTCTTTATCATGGTCAACCACCCAAATGGGATGAAAAAGGAAAAAGGACTGAACCTAAGATTTTTAAAAGTTTTGATCAATCAAAAAAAAGGTTCTTACGTGATGATAATTATGGTTTTTATTTTACACCAAATAAACGTGAGGCATATGATTATGCTGAGGGTGGAAATGTTTATGTTTGTAATGTTAATATTAAAAATCCGTATTATTTTGAAAATGATTTTCATTATTTAGATAGAAAAGATAGATTTATTAAAAGTGCTAACTTTATTGATAAAGAAGATTTTGATAAGTTAAAAAGGAATGGATATGATGGTGTTGTTTTATTAGATATAATGGGTAACATCGGTGAGGTCATTGCACTTGATTCAAAACAAATAAAAATTTTAAAGGTGATTAATAATTATAATGATTTAATTAAAGAAGAATATAAATCAATAATTAAAGAACAATTTAAATATGATTCTGTCAATTTAAATAATATTGATAATATCAATGAATTAATATCTTTAATAAATGATAATATATTGAGTAAATTAGTTGGTTTATCCAATTTAGTTGTAAATTTACCAGAAGAGAGAAGGTTAGATTTATCATCAATAAAAAATATAATTGAAATCATTGAATTAATAAAGGAAGACATCCGTACTGGTAATAGATTATCTGAAGAATTTGAAGATGATATGAACTTTGAGATACTGGACAGTTTATTAATAAAATGTGAAAATATTGTCGATTTATTATATCGATTATTTGATGATTTGGATTCTATTGCGATGAATATTAATGATAAATTCAATGATTTTAAAGATGAAATCAAGGATTATGTTAAATAAAATGAATATATTAAAAATAATAAAGGAAGAATTAGAGGATATTGAATGCAATAAATATTTCGATATCGATTCAATATATGATCAATATGTTGAATTTTATATGCCTTTATATTCAATTATTAATAAAAGAAGAACAGCAAAATTAGAATACATGAAACCAGATCAGTACATTTATAATGTTGCGAGAGGTTTTGGAATTTCATATGATGATGCATTACAACCAACACATGAAGAATTAATTAATAAATATGCACAGAATATGTTGGATGGTGATAAATTTCCTGTACCATATTTTGTTAATAATAAACCATCCCAAGAAGGTAGGCATAGAGCAATGGCTGCAAAGAAAATTGGTTGTAAATTAATACCTGTAATTAAATTTATTGAATTATCAAGTAATGAAATTAAACCACTCTTGTTACAATTTAAAGGTGATGATTTTGATGAAGTTAATGAGTATTTTATTGAGGATGGTTTTAAAAATGGAATAACTCAAAAATGCTATAATGATTTACAAATGTATTTGGATAGATATGAATAATCTAATAAAAATTATAAAAGAAGAACTTATAATTGAAAACCTACAATTAGCAGATAAAGAATACTTTAATAAAGGTTTATTATCAAAAGAAGATAAAGAATATATTCTTAAAATAACAAATGGTGATCATTATACAAAAATAATCTCGGATATATATTTTTATATAAAAGAGAATTATTCGGTATATAAATCATTATATGGTAATTTTAGTTTGAATGATATTTATAATGAATTAAAAAATTATAATAAAAATATATTACCATTAAAAAATTTAAATATATATAAAACACCCCAAAAAGAAATTAATCAATTAATTCAATATCTTTTTTATCGAAAATATATAATAAATTTTTTTAAAAAAATACCATCAACTGCAATAAGAAATATTAGAAATGATATAAGATTAGAGAGAAATTTCACAGAATTTAATTTATTTGTCGTGTTAATAACTGAATTGGATGAACAGATTGATAAATTAAATAATAGGGATGATAAAATAAGAAATAAAATTTTAAACAAGGCATTTAAATCAAATAATACTATATCTAATATCGTAGATTTTTTTGATAATAAAGAAAATTTATTAAGTTCAGATAAAATAAAAAAAGAAGATATCATTAAACTAGTAAAAAATAATTCAATTAATTCTAGTATTGTATTTAATAAAAAACATAATTTAATAATAAAAATTAGTAATCCAGAAGATTTAAAAAAAATTGGATGTAATTCTTTATGGTGTTTTACTTATGGGAATGATAATACAAAAGAATTTAACAAATACGCTTATAACGGATTTGTATATATCATATTTGATTTTTATTACGAAACTGATGAAGAGGGATTTTCATATACAGTGATTAAACCACCAAAAATGTTTGAAGATGTTGAAAGCGAATATTTTGATGATGAAGAAGATTATGATGAACAAAATACCTATATGTTTAATCATTTTAATGATCCTGTTGAATTATTTGAAGCTGATGAAATATTAACCAATATTTTTGGTAATATAGAATCTGCTTATGAAATATTAAATTTTAAATAAAAAAACAATGAATATATATAATTTAATTAAAGAGGAATTTGTAAATTTAACGGCATCAGAAAATTTACAATATCATATTAAAAATAATATACCAATCACTGAATCTGTATTTAGATTAGAATCTAAATCATTTGATGACCTACTTTTCGAAGCTAGAAATTTATATGATAATGGTTACATCGATTTTCAAAATGAAAATGATAAATTTATTTTCGAAAAAACAGATACAGGTAGAAAAGGTATACATAAAGGTAAATCAGTAACGTTGGATAAACCCATGAGAGCCACAGAAAATAAGAAAAAGGCATGGAAGGTTTATAGATCAACAGGTAGAAAAAATAAAGACGGTAAGACAGTTGCTAAAATTATATATTTTGGTGATCCAAATCTACCAATTAGAAATGGTGATCCAGAAGCTGCAAAATCCTTTAGAGCGAGACATAAATGTTCTGAAAAGAAAGACAGAGACACCCCAGGATGGTGGGCATGTTATGCACCTAAATATTATTCAGATGTGATGGGATTATCATCATCTGCTGTTTGGTAAATAAAAAAAATTATGAACAATAATAAAACTAAATTATTTGAAATGTTTGATAAACTTTGTGGAACGAAGTTATTAATCAAAGAAAATGTAGATCCTAATAAAAGAATTATACATGGGACTGGGTTATTATTAAAGTTGGATGAATCAACAATTAATAATATTAATAAAATTAATATACCAAATAATTTAACAAAATTAGACAGTAAAAATCTACACGTTACATTAACGAGTATCAGGAGTTTTAAACCATTTAAGGATGATTTTGAATCTATTGATTTTAGTAATATGCAAATTCCTAATATCGTTTTGGGTGATACAACTATCGGTAAAAGACCTGAGCAAGATAAAGAATCGTTTGTTGTTGCCGTTAAAAATCAAGATGAATTAAGAAAATTTGTGGATGAGATTTATAATATGATTGGTAAATCAAATCCAGAACCAGATAGATATTTCTATATTACAATCGCAAATAACAAAGATGGAAATCCGTTTGGTTCGATTGGTAATATAACAAAAGATGATTTTAATATGACAAATTCTAATGATATTCAAATTTGGTTTGATTTAGATGGTGTGCTCGCAGATATGGAGGGTGGTCTAAATAAAAATGAGGAATACCAAAAAGAAAAAAACGTATTTGATGAATATGTTAAAGAGAATTATCCAGATATTATAAATCTACCTACTGATGAATTAAAAATATATATAAATGATTTATTGGAAAAAGACCCTAATAACGAATCTGCAAGGAAATTAAAAAAATTATATAGAAATTATACGAATAAGGTATTTAAAGTTGCTGGTAGAGATAATTTCTTTTATAAATTGGATTTAATGCCAGATTCAATTGAGTTTTTAAAACTTGCAAATAAATTAACAGGTAATAAACCAAATATTCTATCTGCACCAGTTGGTAATGAAGATGATCCTAATAACCAATCAGTGATTGATAAAAAAAGATGGGTTGATGATAATTTTGGTGAATTGGTAAATGATGTTGTTATTACAACAAAAAAAGATAGTGTCGTTAGAAGTAAAAACGATATATTAATTGATGATAGAATCAAATATACGTCTTTATTTAAAAATGCTGGTGGGAGTATTGTTAAATATGATAACAGTAAACAGGCAATGAATGATCTTAAAAATTTAATAAAAGAACTATAATGGATATAATAAAAATAATTAAAGAAGAAGCATATAACTATAATGAATGGAAAAGAAAATATAATAAATGGAAGCGTCAAAATGTTACATTAAGAGGTATAAAAGAATTGGGAAAACCAAATGAAGTTTATGGTTCATTTGGTAAAGGTTTATACACAGTACCATTGAGTAATAAAGCAATGGCAAAACAATATGGTGATGTTCATTTTGTAGTAAATGCTATACCCCAAAAACCTAAAATTGTTTATTCGTTAAATGAAGCTGAATTACTAAGACAAAAATTAATTGAAGATTTTTGTAAAAAAAATGGAAAGAGTTATAGTCTTAGTTTTTTTGAACAGAATACATCAATGGAAGAAGAAATGAAAAAATTAGGTTATGATGGATTGATTATTAAAGGTAGAGAAATGGTAAATTATACACCAGATGAAGATAATATACAATATTTTAGTGATGAAAATCAATTAATGAACCATTATAAAATATATGAAGAAAATGAAAATACTTAAAATAATTAAAGAAGAATATAATTTAATAAAAGAATATATCACAAATAATGAGATATATTTAAAAGATTATTTATCGATGTCAGAGGAACGGAAAAAGGAATATTTACCGCACGAATATTATTATTTTTTTAATGATTTTTTAATAGAAACTGATACCGATTTTGAAATGCCAAAAGAAACCCAACCAAGTTTATATAAGGATGAACCTGATGAGGAAGTAGACATGTTTGATGATAATGATATTGAATTTATTTTTTGGTTGGAATCAAATAATAAAGAACTGTATAATGAGTTTGCCGATTATTTATACGATAAAATAACAAATAATACACTTGATATCCCAGATTCCGAATATCCAGCATGGTCATTTTTTGATGTCAGTCCACAATTAATTAAAAATCAATGGTTAGTACATTTTACTAAAGATGCTGAATCAATTGCAAATAATGGTTTTAAATATGGTGTCGATGAAATGGATAAACTTGGTTTAACAACACAATTGGGTGAATTTGAAAAAAAATATGGTGGTTATAATTTTGCATATACTCTTAACGATTTTGAGAAATATGGTGCATCATCTTATGGTAATTGGACTAAATCTGGATATAAATATGGTAATGAAGTTATTTTGTTTAGAGCATCTGGTATAAAAGTCTGGCATTATGGTGATAATGAATCACAAGTAATATTTTATGGTAATACCGCAACGAATTTTATACCAATAACTGAAGGTGAAAATGAGAAATGGGGAGTTTTTAATCAAAAAAATTATAATCTATTATTTGAAAATGATGATTTAGAAACTGTCGTATTTTGGGTTGTAAATAATTATGATCAATATAGAAAAGTTTTACATTGATGAATATAATTAAAATAATAAAAGAGGAAATTGAAAACAGTAAGTGTCCGACAATAAAACTAAATCAAGATGTTATTGATTTTGTAAAAAAATTTAAATCATCTGAAGATTTATTAAGATCTGGTGGAATTGATATCGATATCTTGGATAAATTGGCATTTGGATTTAATGAGATTGAAATAAAAAAAATAAACCCAATTTTATTAAAAATAGAATGGAAGGATGATATTGAAAATGTAAAATATGAAATTAAACATAGTAAATTAACACCAAAGCAATGGGCATCTAATATAGATTTAACTGAACCAATTGATGTTGATTTTAAAGAAATTAACGGTAAAAGAGGATTTTATATACAAGATGGACATCATAGATATACTGCAGCTAAAATATTAAATAAAGAATTAAATGTTAATTTAAATATAAAAATAAATCCAATTAAGGAATTAGCACCATATTTAAGTTATGACGAATTCCATAGATGTATATTTAATCAAGTAAATAACTTAAATGAGGATTTTTCAAAAGTAGATAAATCGAACATTTATAAAATATTGGATGATTATGATGTAAAAGATTACCATATAGATTATTATTATGGTCAAGATAATTATATCGCAACTTTATATAAAAAAAATGAAAATAAACCATTAGCGGAAGTTCGTTACAGAATTTATAATAATGAAATAAATATCACGATCATAAAAAGTCTGGTTAAAGGCAAAGGATATGGTAAAATTTTAATGATTTATTTAGCAAAAAAATATGGATATGAAAAATTGGAAAGATCATCATTAACAAATGATGGTTATAAAATGAGAAAAGTTTTAGATGATTTATTCAATTTTGACTATAAAGCATATGTTGAATCCAAAAATAAATTAATTAAAATGGATGAAATTAAAAAAATTAAAAATAAAACTATTAGAACATTTTTATTTAATTTAATAGAAAAAGGGACAAGTGCATGGGATGATTATAATAATATAAAAGATAAAATAGGTGATGTTGAAATAAATGATGTTGCTGAAATTGCCTATTATGTTAAAGGTTCTGTATTAGCACCAAAATATTCGGAAGATGATCCACCCGTTTGGGTTTTAGAAACTTTAAAAGGTTTACAATAATATTTTTTAAATCGAAAAATTTCCATATTTTTGTCTCATGGAAATTTTCAATCAAAATGACTTATCAGAAAACACCTTTTTAAGGACTTTTAAGGTATCCACATCTAAATATGACCTAGTATGGCATTATGATGAAAAGGATCGTAAAATGACTGTAATACAGGCTTCTGGATGGTCATTTCAATTTGATGATGAATTACCATTCAAATTAGTTAATAATCAAACAATTTTCATACCTAAACTTAAATATCATAGGATAATTAAAGGTAATGGTGATTTAAAAATTAAAATAGAGGAATTATGAAATCAAACAAAGAATATAGATTTGAAACTAACGAAATGGAAAAGATTTTTCATGATAAATTCAAAGGAAAATTCGAAAACGATAATACCACATTATCCGCAATTATTTTTGGTTGGGAAGATAAATATCAAAAATATCCAAACAAATATCTAACCGAAACCGAAGAAGATATTTGTTTAACATTAATTCAATGGCTTGGAAGTCCAGTTGGACAAGGATTTTTAGATGATTGTGGATATGAACAAATTAAAAAATAAATGGTGAATATAAAATATGTTACCTTAAAAGAAAATTGGTATAAATTTTTTAGATTTCACTGTAAAGAAGGTCACATTGATCTTTGGTCTGGTGATATGGCGAATAATCCAAATAATGAATTTAAGTCTAATATCAATCTAAACACATCAACATATTATTTTAGATTAAATAATGGTGATTGGGTCAATAAAAATGAATTTAAATCACATTTTCATTTGGATTTTAAAGAATTTTGTCCTTACTTTACGGCAGAAGAAATATACAATCAGTTTAAATTAAAATAAAATGAAAATAACATTTAGTAATTTATTCGCTGCTTTTGGATTAATTTGCTTTATAGGTATGTTAATTTTAGGTACGATTTCAGATAGTGAAAGACACAGAAATAAAGTAAAATTATATTATCAAAATGGTGATATATCTATTGAATACTTTACAACCAGACACGATAACATAAAAAATTATTTTAAAAATGGATGTATTAGAGATTTATATAGTAAACAAATTTGTGGAGTAAGAAGTTTTGAAATTCTTGAAGTTAAAAAAGTTAATTAAAATAAAATGGAACAAATTACATTAACCAGAAAAATAGAATTATTTGTTAATGAAGAAGGTAATAAAAAAAATGAGTGTTACGACTTACTTCATTATTTAAATAATAATCTATATAAAATTGCTAACGACAGTGTTAATTATTTACATATCAAGAAAAACTTACCCGAGTTTATCCTAAAACACAATAAAGAAGATTATGAGAAATATGTGAATAATCTCAATAAGATGTCAGAAATTAAAAATTTTAAATCCACTGAATTTATTGAACTAAAGAATCAAAATAGAGATATTATTAATAAATATTCGAATAATGAAGAATATAAAAAAATGATATATAATGATTCAAAAGAGACTACATTAGTATATCATAATATAAACAAACGATTACCCAAAGGTTTATCCAGTATTAGTGCATCTTTATCTAAAAAGATTGAAAATGATTATAAAATCAAAGAAAAGGAATATTTTCTTGGAAAATCAACATTAAATATATATAAAAGAGGTTTACCTATTCCATTTAATATTAGCGGTAAATTAGTGAAAGACCCTAGTTTATTTTTTAAGTTTGATAATGGTAAGTATTATATAAATTTATTCGGTTATAATTTTGGTTTATTTTTTGGTCCTGATAGATCAAATAATAAAGCAATTATTGAACATATTATTAATGATACCGATAAATATAAATTGTGTGATTCCGCCATACAATTTAAAGATAAAAAAATATTTCTATTATTATCATTTAAACAACCATTGGATAACACAATAAAATTAGATGATAATAAAGTTTTAGGTGTTGACTTGGGGGTGAACGCACCTGTTTATCTTGCAATTAATGATAATGATTATTATAAAAAACAAATAGGTGATATTCATCACTTTGATTCACATAAATTACAATATAAAAAAAGATATACATCATTAATTAAAAATCTGGAAATATCGAATGGTGGTAGAGGTAGAAAAAAGAAATTATCTGCTTTAGATAAATTAAAAAAAGTTGAAAAAAACTGGACTAACACCGAACAACACAAAATATCAAATTCCGTTATTAAAGAGGCACTAAATAATAATTGTAAATATATTAATATTGAAAATTTAGAGAATTATAAAGAGAATTTGACGGAAAATAAAAAATATATTATGAGAATCTGGGGATATTATGGTATCCAAGAAAAAATAATGTATAAAGCAAAAAAACATAATATTGTTGTAAGAAAAATAAATCCAGCTTATACATCACAAAAATGTCATAAATGTGGAAATATTGAAAAAACTGCAAGAAATAAACAAATATTTACTTGTCTTAATGAAAAATGTAGTATCTTTGGAAAAGAAATACATGCCGATTTTAACGGAGCAAAAAATATTTCATTAAGTACCGAATTTAAAAAATAGGATTGCAGAAAGTGCAATTAGGCTGGTTGTGCAGCCTTAATCTGAGGGATTAATCCACTCGGAAAGTACCTTTATTTTATTGATATACAATTGGTTATATATTGTGATGTTGTATGTACCCAACAAATGAAAGGTATTCACAACATTAGTGAGGTAGATGAATCAATAGGTTTCGTTGTCACTACCCAACAAATGAAAGGTATTCACAACAGTGAATCAGCATTAAATTTCTTCAAGTTAGTTGTCACTACCCAACAAATGAAAGGTATTCACAACATCTGTTGCTGCAATAGTACCTGTCGGTGCGTTGTCACTACCCAACAAATGAAAGGTATTCACAACAATGAGGTTTCTGGGCAAATTTCCGTTGTATATACCCAACAAATGAAAGGTATTCACAACCAAATTATCGTATTCTAATTCAAAATCTGGGTTGTCACTACCCAACAAATGAAAGGTATTCACAACTATAAAAAATTACAGCATCGAAACGCTCAGTTGTCACTACCCAACAAATGAAAGGTATACACAACAATCCAATCTAAAAAATATGAAAATAAAAGATAAATATACTGTTGAATATATTGAATCAAATAATTTGGTTATATTTAAAACATTAATAGGTTCATATTCACAAAATTTACAGACAGAAAAATCAGATAAGGATTATTATGGTGTGTTTAAATTAAAAAATGAAGATTATAATTCATTAGAATATAAGTTAAATCCTTTTGATACTGTAATATCGAATACACCAGATAATGACGTAACATATATTGAAATTGGTAAATTTATTGAATTATTATATAAAAATAATCCAAATGCAATTGAACTATTAGCATCGGCTAAAATCAATGATAATTGTATTATAAAATCTGAATATATTGAACTATTTGATTTAAATATGATAATATCGAAAAAATGTTTAGATACTTTTGGTAAGTATGCAACATCTCAAATTAAAAAGGCGACTGGATTAAATAAAAAAATGAACAATCCAATTCCAGTTAAAAAGAAATCTATATTGGATTTTTGTTATTTTTATAATTCAACTAAAAAATATTCTAAACCAATTAAAATATCAAAATATTTAAAAGATTCTGATATTGATCAAAAATTTATTGGATTAAGGGGTTTAAAAAATTGTAAATCAACATATGAGGTATTTGTTGATAATCATTCTTTGACGTACTTTACAGATAGAATTGATAAGGAAATTACTTGGTATAAGGAATTATTTCCAAATAAAAGTATAACCGATTTTATTGAATATCGTAAAAAAAGATTTAAATTTGCCAAATTTAAGGGTATTGTACACCCAGAAAAAGATTCTAATCAATTAAGATTATCATCAATACCTAAAATCCCAGAAGAATCACAATGGTATGACATTGAACAGCTAGGATTTATGTATTATAATTTAGAAGGATATGAAACATATTTAAAAGACTATCGTGAATATCAAGAATGGGTTAAAAAACGTAATCCAGAAAGATATAAAAATAATCTGGGTCAAAAATATGATGTAAAAAATTTGGCACATTGTGCAAGATTATTAACAATGTGCAAAGAAATTGGAGAAGGTAAAGGTATTATTCTAAAAAGAATAGAAGATAAAGAATTTTTATTAAATATTAAATTAGGTAAAGTTAATTATAATGATATTTTGGATTATACAGAAAATATCATATCTTTGTTACCTGATCTTTATAAAAATTCATCTTTAAGAGAAAATCCAGATTTTAATCATCTAAATAATATACTAATTAATTTAAAAAAATAAAATACATGGAAATAATTTATATAATTCTTGAATACCTTTTTTGGGTTGTTTTATCTCTAGTTTTATGGGGAATCATTATTTGTATGTTCTATTTAGGATATTCATTTGTTAAGTGGGAATTTGTTGAACTAACATCAGAATTAAAAAGAATATTATTACTTATTTGGATTATAGGTTCAATGTTAACAGCATTTAAACCAATGGAAAGATAATATATTATAAACAGGATTGCAGAAAGTGCAATTAGGCTGGTTGTGCAGCCTTAATCTGAGGGATTAATCCACTCGGAAAGTACCTTTATTTTATTGATATCTTCAACCGATAATCGGCAAATCTGTTGATTAATTATTTATTATGAATTGAAAGGTATTCACAACGCTAGCCCAAGGTATCGTTGCGTAACTGAAGTTGTGAATTACCAACAAATGAAAGGTATTCACAACGGATGTGAGTAATGTTACAGATATGAGCAGGTTGTATATACCCAACAATTGAAAGGTATTCACAACACAACACAATATCAAATGTGTCGGAGTTAATAAAAAAAATATATGGAATTTAAAGAATTAGGTCATTGGTGTAAGTGGCTTGAGAAGAACTTTTCACCAGAAATAATGATCCCAACATTACCAGTTATTATAAGACTTGATGGTAATAATTTTCATAATTGGACAAAGGGTTTGAATAGACCCTTTGATGAGGGTCTTGTTAATTTAATGATTGAAACAACAAGGATATTGGTTGCTGAGACTAATGCGGTAATTGGCTATACTCAATCAGATGAAATTACACTGGTATTATATTCACCAACAAAAGAATCTGCAATATATCACGAGGGTAAAAAACAAAAAATACTTTCTAAATTAACGGCAAAGTGTGTTAATATTTTCAATGAGTTAAGAAAAAACTATTTACCCGAACACGATAAAGTTGCTGTTTTTGATTGTAGAATATATCAAACCCCAACATTAGAAGACGCATCACTCCAACTTCTCTGGAGAGAAAACGATGCGATTAAAAATAGTAAACAAATCTTAGGTAGGAGTGTATATTCTCACAATAAATTACATAATTTAAATACCGATGAAATTGTTAATATGTTGAATAAAGAAAAAAAGATTAATTGGAATGATTTACCATCGAAATATAGAAAAGGGTCATATATTAAAAAAATTAAAGTATTAAGAAAATACACTAATGAAGAATTAAAGGTATTACCAGCGAAACACAATGCACATAAAAATCCAGACTTAAAAATAGAAAGAACAGAATTTATTAACATGGATTACCCATATATGAATGAAGTATCAAATAAAACAGATATTATATTTAATAATGCTAAACCAATTTTAAAATAAAAAAAAGATGGGAGGAAATTTATTAACAAAAGGTAAAAGAATACCAAGAGATAAATATTTAATTATTGAAAATGAAATAAAAGAATATTTGAATAAAACCATTGGTACAGATATGTACAAAATACCTAGATATTATGACACAAAACTAGATTTTGGTGATTTAGATATTTTAATCGATAATGAATTATTTAGTTTAAATAAATTAAATGAAATATCATTTAAAGATAGAATAAAAAATGACTTAGATTTATCTATTTGTGAGTTTAATTCGGGTATTTTAACTACATTATATAAGGGTTTTCAAGTTGATTATTTTCCAACATATAAAAATAAATTACCGATGTTAAAGGATTTCATGGATTATAATATTGGTAATTTTATTGGTAAGATTGCAAGAAGATTTAATCTTAAATATGGTATGGATGGTCTTAGCTATGTATATCGTGGTGATGATAATCATTATAAAAAAACATTTCATATTAGTAATGATATGAAAAAAATATTTGAATTATTTGACTTGGATTATAATCAATGGCGCAATGGGTTTTATTCAAATATTGATAGTTATAAATGGGTTATTAATTCCAAATTCTTTTCAACAAAAACATACTATAACCCAAGGGGTGGTACCAAAAAAAGAATTAAAGATAGACCAGAATTTGAAAATTTCACTAAATGGTTAAAAGATAATAATATTGAAAGATCATTTGAATTTACTTCTGAAGATGCTAAATTTGATTTAATTAATTATCATTTTCCCAATATTAATTTAAAAGAATTTATTGAAAATTCTGAAAAGGAATATAATACAATTAAGCGATTGAGAAATAAATTTAATGGCAATATAATTATGAATATTTATCCAAATTTAAAAGGAAAAAAATTGGGTAATTTCATTTTTAAATTTAAACAATATATTGAAACCGATTATGGTGATTTCATGAACTATATGGTTAATTTAGATAGTGTTGAAATAGAATTATTAATTAGAAAATTTTACGAAAATTATTATGCTACCAGCAAAAAATGATGATTATATTATTCGAAAAGTAGTTGTTAATGATAAAGCTTTTTTCGATATTGAGCATGAAGATTTAAATTATGCGACATTCGGTGAAACACATCATGGACTACAATGTAATTATGATCCAGATACTGATGAGTATAAAAAAATAATTGCACATTGTTCAACGATTTTTGAACAATGTGCAATTGGATAAAATATTAACAAAAAAAGAAAAGTAACTTAGTTAAACTAGGTTACTTTCTTTTAATATAATATCTCTAGCATATAACTTGTTTTCAACATCTTCTAGAGTATCTGCATAGTGAAAAACTAATCTTTTTACACCATTCATTTCTAACTCTTCATTTTCCTCTTCCCATGCCAATGCAACAACTCTATCAAATCCATCAATATATGTAAACATCGTTTGTTTATGTAATACTGTAAATTGAAATCTCGATATTTTTAGTGTTAATACTTTAGAGATATTATCCTCATCTGGTGGCATTGCATTATTTAAAGCGGGTCTTTGATCCCATCCCCATTCTTCAAAATCAACATCATATGGGTTATTTGAAAAAATAAATTCATAAAAACCCTCATCTTTATGATTGGACCCAATTTTATGTATATATATTAAATAATTATTTTTCATGATTCCTTAAATAATTCTTCTATTTTATCCTCTGTTAATTTATTTCTAATCTTATCAATATTTTTATTAATAACCGTTTCAATTTCATTACAGACTTCAATTATTCTGTCAGTTAATGCACCCTTAAAAGCTTGTAAATCATCAGTTGTTGGATTCTTAATTTGACGATATGCATTATACAGTTCATTAAAATATCCCTTATTTAATTCAAATTTCATATCTTCGATATCCTTACCAAAATATTTTTTTCTGAATTTATTCAATGTATTGAATAACTTAACACCGAAATCTAATGCATTCTTTTTTTCAAAACCATATTCTGCTTCATTCAATAGTTTATTGTAGTCATCTTTTTTTACCATATTATTTAAAAATTGTCCTACAATATTTTTATTTAAAGTATTTGTATAATCTAATAATTCATTAAAATTATTTATCTTATTTATTTCCTTTTTGTGATACCCAGATAGCGCATTTTTCTTATATGTAACTCTTTTTTTAAAAGTATCAAGATATTTATTAACCCTATCTTTTAATTGTATTTTTAATTTATCTGAAATCGGTTTTTTACTATTTATTTTAAAACCAGGATATTTTTTTGTAAATCTTCTTTTATATTCACCTAAAAATGTTATAACATAATCTATAAAAAAATCATAATCAACATTTTTAGCATCTAGTTGATCAATTTTTTCATTTAAAAATCTCTGACGAATAATTGTACTATTCGTCAGAGATTCTGCATTGTTTACATGTTTTTTTTTAAAACACTCTCAACTAACTTTTCTAACTTAACTCTTTCTTTATTAACAGATTCGTTCAATGGTTTTTTCTTTAAACCCAACTTTTCCTTTATAATATTTCTAACAACTTTTCTTACCTTTTCTTCTTTTAGTTTTTCTTTTTCAACTTTTTCGACTTCTTCTGTTAAAATGTCTTCCATTTTCCATTTGATATATGATTCAGATACGTTATATTTTTTAGATAAATCTTTAATTTTAGCTTCAGATAATTTAACATTTACAGTACCTGATTTTAAATCAATATTTACCTCTTTATTACCATCATCCATTGTATCTACAACTGGCATTGAATCCATAGTATCTACTGTATCAATTTCTGGTGTGTCAATATCCATATCCATTTCATCATCGGCAGATTCCAATTCATCGTCTTCGTAGATATCTTCTTCTTTTAAAAATTCTTCTGATTCATTATATTTACCTTTTGACATCCCACTTCTGGTGGCATCACCTGCAGCACTACCAGCCTTTTCTAAACCAGATACAATTTTCTTACCAACACTTGTTTTTGATAACATTTTTTTCAATGGTTCAATTGCAAAACCTAAACCAACCATACCTAATGCACCAATACCCGCAACAATCATTTCAATTGTTTCTTGATCCATATCCTCATTTATTGGGTATTGCTCTTCAACAGGTTTGTTCATAAAATATTCATCGTAAATACCTTGTTTCTCCTCATCACCTAATTTAGATATTTGTGAATCCTTAATAACACCTAAAAATTGTTTTAAATAATATTCAACTTTTGATGGTTCAAGTTGTGCATCACTAAATAACCCAGCGGCCTTTGAAATTGATGAATGTATCTCATCCTTTTCTGAACTCATTTCAGGCTCTGATTGTGGTTCAGGCATTGGCTCAGGGGATGGTTGTTGTTCAGATTCAGGGGATGCTTCTGGTTGTGGTTGTTCTTCAGGTTCGGGCATTGGTTCTGGTTGTGGTTCTGGACTAGGTGCTTGTTGTTGTTCAGCATCTTCCTGCTCATCTTCCATTACATCACCATAAGTTTCATTTATTGCCATTAATTTAGTATTTAGAACCCTCTGTGCCTCTGTTAATGAACTACACTTATATTCCGTAATATTTGCTAAACCACCAATATATGCGAAATCCGCTTCACTTAGATTTTGTTTTGATTGTGCAGTCTTAATAAAATATGATTGGTTTTCTTTTACAATACCATAAACTCTACCATCACTAGCTTTTTTATGATCTAATAAAGTTGAAGATGTTTTAGATTCTTTAATAATTTGTTTATTTACTGCGGCTAATTCCCTCATTCTTTCAAAAAAAGCCTCCGAATTATTATGTTTGTTTTTCATTTTTATATATTTTCAATAAATTTTATTGTCAATTTTTATATATAAATACTAATTAAAATAAAAAAATATTAGTATTTATAAAGGTAATGGAATTTATTAGAAAAATAATAAAAGAAGAATTATCTAAAATAAATGAAGTTTCTAATCAACTACATAATGTTATTAAAAATAATTATGTTGATAAAAGAATTACAATTTCAAAAGATGATAATCTCAAATTTAAAGAAAATAAAAATAACCAAACACCTGGACCTAAACCAGTTGGTTTATGGTATGGTATTGGATCTTCTTGGATTGACTACATAAAATCAAACAATATGAATGAATGGGATTATGATAATGCATTTGAACTAATATTGGATGATAATAAACTATTAAAGATAACAAATGTTAATGAATTAGATAATTTCACAAAAATATATGTAGATACTACTAATGATACTTATTTAAATAATTATTTCATTAATTGGGATTCTGTTGCTGAAAAATATTCAGGTATTGAAATTGCACCATATATATGGAAAGGTAGAATGAAATATATGTGGTACTATGGATGGGATGTTGCATCTGGATGCATTTGGTCAAAGGATGTTATAAAAAATGTGATTAAAATTAATAATTAAAATAAAAAAATGAAAAACGAAATTAAATACAAAGGTAAAACAATTGAAGTAAAATTTCCTTCTGGAATGTTTGAATATTATTCAGATAAAGAAGGTAAGTTCTTAAAATTTGATACACTTAAGGCTGCTAAAAAATCAATAAATAAAGAACCTAAAAGAGTTAATGAATCAACAAAACCAAAAACACAGAAAATTAAACTTTCTGAAGTTAGACAATTGGTTAGAAAAATGTTGAAAGAAGAAAGAGATGATATTATTGAATTTACTATACCTGATTGGGCATTATCCCCATTAATTAACGGTGATTATTCTGGGTTAAGTGATGACGATGAAGAAAAACTAAAAGATTTTGTTAATGATACTGTGAATAAATATGGAAATGCACATTTCATGGATGGTGATAAAGATTTAGGTTTTTGCCCAAGAAATGATATCGATAATTTAGGTTCTGATTGTCATAAACTATTATTAAGACCAGATAGAATGAATGAATCAACAAAACCAAAAACACAGAAAATTAAACTTTCTGAGGTTAGACAATTGGTTAGAAAAATGTTAAAAGAAGCTAATCAAATGAATGTATTTTATGTTGTCTTTGATGGCACATCGCATATTGTTTTAGATAAATATGATTATACAAAATTTATTAAAAAAGAACCAAAAGAATTTCATAAAATATTGTTTAAAACAAATGATGAAGATAAAGCATTTGATAAAGCAGAAGAATTAAACCAAAATGTTTAACAATAAAAATCCCCAATAGTTAAATTTATTGGGGATTTTTTTATTATAATTTAATATCGGGATATAGTCTATCCAATGTTTCAATCTTATCTTCGGCATCTACAATTCTTTGTAATGCAATTTCTGCATCCTTAAATAAATCATTTGCCGTATGATCACCAATCCCTACAACATATTCTGTTAATAGTTCAAGCGTCATTTTACCTTGTTCCAATTCTGAAACTGCTTGTGCTTTTAATGCTTTAATCAATCTTTCGTTTTTCATTGTATTTTATTTATTTTTTTTCTGCATATTTCCATTTAATTATTTTCACCGATAAACCAAAACCAGTTAATGAACATCTCCATTCATCGTATTCTGATAAAAAACAATAATGTATTATATTGTCTTTGTCATAACCAACGATATCTTTATAATGTTCTGGTTTTTTATCTTCAATATTGTAAAGATTTTCGTTCTTGTCTTTACCTAATCTCTTTTTTATTTCTTGTTTTATATCATTTTCTTCATCTAAAATTGATTTTGGTATATCTTTTTCAGATTTTTTATATGATTCAATTTTTGATTGTAATTCTAATATATAATCCTTTAAATCTTCGGTTAGGATATCACCATATAATAAGTGTTGTCTAACTTTATCAAACTCTTCTTTTTTCCATTGTCTATTATTCTTACCATCATCCGAAATTGTTAAATACAAATTATCAAAGGCTAAATGCCTTTCAATATGATAATTATCAGAAAATAATAATTTAACTTTATTAACATCTTCCTGTGTCCATTCAATTAAATCACCACAACTTCTGTATAAACAATAATCATAATGTGAAAGACCAATTATCGTTTTTTCAAATAAAAAATCCAATAAACTATTTTTAAAATTTATATCCGATATTTTACTTATAATGTACAATAAATCTTTTTTATCTATTGTATATGTATTATTGCCGTTATTTACGAATCCAATTTTCATATTGTAGATGATTCAAATTTTTGAAGTTCATTATCAACATTTTCTTCTATATATGGTTGATCTTCTAATTTTTCAATACAAATGTTGATAGCTTCACTGTATGGACCATCAACAAGTATTGAACATATTTCAATAACCTCATTATCTATATAATGTCTAAATTTGCCTTTACCATCTAAAACTCGATGCTCCATTGAGACATCATCCCAACTATCTAAAATAATTTCATGACCACCCTTTACTTTATATAAAAGTCGGATGAGTGAATTTTTTTCAATAAAAGTTTCTATAAATGTTCCTAATTTCATGTAACAAAGATAAACATTATTTCATATATTTACCAAATTTATGGTCAATTAAATCCAATAATTTACTCATATTAGATATATTATACAAATATAACCATTTATGATTTTCATCGTATTTTTCAAAAAAATCATATGGTAAATTAGAATGACAACAAAAAATATAATCTTCATAATAAATCAAATATTCACTTGATTGTATAACCTTATGTTTGTTTTCCGTAATTCTAACTTTTTTTGATTTAATTAAATTATCAAAAATGTCCATTACCTGTCTCAATTTCCTTTTTCTAAAATAACCAGATAAATGACCATCCATTTTTAGTTTTTCTAAATTATATAAATTTTTTAAAACAATAGCATCTTCATATGTTCTAGATAAATTATTTAATATTCTGCACATTTTCGCAGTTCCAATACCAAAAATATTATCAACAATTTCTTTTCTATTTGTCACACTAAACATTAAATTTTGATAAAATGTATCATCATATTTAAGATTCTCAATTTTATAATATTCTTCTTGTGTTAATAATTTTCTATCTTTTATATACCTATCAATAACAATTCCCGTATAATTTTCATTATTTAAACCACTCAGAATTGCTTGTCTATTAAAATCATACCTAGAATATATTATCATATTTTTATTCCGTTATATTCTTCTAGTAAAAGATTAATAGTTTCTTTTATTTTTTTATCTCCTTGTTCTGTTTTGAGTAATTTCATTTCAAATTCATCAAAACCATGTTTAAAAATATCATTATATAGTTCTTTATTTTCAATTTCTTCTTTATTTAAATTCATATAATTTAAATACTCTTCATAGAAACTTTTATATGTACAACCAATATATTTTTTATCGTTAGTTTTATTTTTCAGCATATAAATAACACCAAATGCATCATCTTCCTTTCTTTTAGGATATTCTTGAATCATATCTTTTATCGCTTCATAATATTTTTTATTATTCATTTTTGTATCCATAAAATAAAAATATCTTCTTTTTCTATATTGTGGTACATAAATAGCATCAGGATGTATTTTAAGAATTTCCTCTTTTTTCATTGTACCATATTTTTTTCTTATATATCTTGTACTATATTGCTTCCCACCAATAATAATACTCATCCTTTTAACCTCTCTACCACCCTTACTATAATTACCTCCCATCAAACCAACATAATACCAATTTAAGGATTGATAAATTGTTCCAAATTCTCCAGCCATAGGATCTATTGTTGCTGTTATAATTCTGTACTGTGTATTTCCTTTTATCCATTTATTTGCCCTTGAAATAAAATAACTAGCGGTATTTTTTGGTGTCCACCATAGACATACACCTCTAGAAAGTAATAAAATCTTATCATTAAAACCATATTTATACCAAACATTTGTATTAGAACCGTATTCTGGACCATATACCAAAACACCACCCAAATATTCATTACCGTTAATATTAAAAAATAAACCAAAGAAATATTTGCTAAAACCTGGCATTTTTTTTAACCATTCGTATTTAATTATAATATTTTCTGCTTCTTTCTTTGAAATTAACTTTAATGTTGTATTTTTTAGTTCAATATCACATAAATTAAACGGTAAACTATCCTGTTCTTCTTCCTGTTTTTTTAATCTAATCTTGTATTGATGTGCTGTATTTTCCATGTAATTTATTATTTTTTTACAAATTTATAAAAAATAGTGTTAAAAACAACTTTCAAGAAATTTTATATAAATCTTTTTTTAGATCATATATACCATTATAATCCTTCAAATAAACAAATTTATGTGGTAAATTATTTTTATATTTACCTCTTAATCTTTCATAAACCTGATGAAATGTATAACCCATATGATTTGAACAATCTTTTATTGAATTATAAATTCTAATAAAATTATAATTACAATCTAATAAAACTACCTTCTTACTTGGTTTTTTATTTTTATTATTAATAATTTCCTTATATTTTGGTGGGTTAATTGTATTTTTTCTATTAATTGGTTTATTTAAATTTAATTTATATATATTATTATCATTTTCGGAATATAAAAGATATTCAATAGACCCACTATCCCAAATCTTATCATAACCAGCTTTATTGAATAATTCATCAACCGAAAGAATATCAGAATAAATATCTTTAAATCTTTCTTTTAAATATTCTTTAGTATAAAAGTTTTTATTAATCAACATATTCTTATCGATTCCATTATATTTAATATAATAAAAATCAGGATCAATATTTTTATTTTTTTTAAAACCCAACTTTTCGAAAAAATTACCATCAAAATCATTCCATAATTTATTATAATAACCAATAATTTGATCGAATTTAAATTTTGTTTTGATTGATTCAAACATTAAAATATGATCATCTTCTATTCTATATCCGATTTTACATATATAATTATTTATTTTGATTTTATTTTCAATATAATCAAAACATAATATTGAAAATATTTTCTCATTTATTATTGTAGATATACAATATTCGGATTTGTCAATTACATTAATTGTATTATTTCTGATAAATTCATTCTTTTTATTTTCATCAATATAGTTTACAATATTATTATCAGTATTAATTTTAATTAAATTAATTCCAATAAAATCTAATAACATCCTATTTATTTTTTTCGTACATTTTTCATAATTAACATCAAATATATGAATTAATTTTATACCCTTCGATTCTAATATATTTGTTTTTGATTTATGATATTCAATATCCTTTTTTCCTGTATATTCAGAATGGAAATACACTCCATTAAATTCAATACCTATTTTATATTCTGGTAGGTAAATATCCAATTCGAACCCATCTAATAAATTTCTCTCATTAGGTATTGTTTTAATATTATGAAAATTTAAAAATTTTATTATTTCATTCTCCCCTTTTGATCTTTTATGTATTTTTTTTGGAAAGAAATTTTCTTTTCTATTCACCAATATTATATCGTGTGATGTTTTCGAAATATAATCTTTAGGATTATACAATTTGTATTTTTTCTTATATTCAAATAGTGTGATATTATGATTATCTAAATGAGATTGTGTTATTTTTTTTAATCTTTCACCACATATTTTACATTCAACATGATTATCTTTATCGTCTAAAAATTCATTTCTTTCAATTTTTCTCACATAATTTTTAAAAAATATTTTATCATTAGGATATTCATTTAAATATTTATCAATGTCAATATCATGTGTATTTATCATATGATTCATATACGCACCCGATAGATTATTAATATCCTCTGTTTCCCATTCACAATATTTACATTTTACAGTTTTTTTTATATCTCTATATTCGAAATTAAAATAATTATGATACCAATATTTAAAAGTTTTATATAATATATCCTTTCTTTTGTAATGTGAGGGAATTTCTAAGTCTGGAAATAATTCTAATAAATGTGTTGTAATTGATCCACTTCTATTATCATAATCAAAAAATTCTTTACCAGTTTTTTTACAAATTGCAATTAAATTTTTACCGTCAACTTCTTTATATGGATTATTTAAATTAAAATTATAAGAATTTAATTCTTTTTGAACTTTAGTTAAACTACATTCTAAAATCTTAGCAATTTTACGCATGGAAGTACCATTATCGTACAATTCCTTTGCGTACTCAATATCTATTTCAAATTTCTCTTTCATGTGACAAAGATAAAATAAAAAAATATATAAACAAAAAAAAGGGGCTAAAAAGCCCCTCTTTATATTATTTTAATCAATGATTAGTTCAAATCACCGATACCGAAAGTCTGAAGACCATCAACTAAAATACGTCCATAGTATCTGTTCAAGACCATTTTCTTTGCGTACCGGCTAAGTATTCCACGAATTGGCTTGAAATCGAATGGATTGTACATCACTGGAGTAAGTACCATTGGCACGTACGGGCTGTATATGTAACCCGCTTCTAATATTGAAGAACCCTTATGTCCAATCAAAATTGTATTTGCTGGTGCATATGGATCACGATATACTTGGTATCTTCCTTGTAGGACACCAACTCTTTCAATACCCATATTATACTTATCCTGATCAGGGGCTGCATTAGATACGTGGAAGTATTCCAAATCGTCAAATACTGCAGAAACTTCAGCAGATACTACGATCCAAGAAGCGGAACCTCTCAAAGTAGATTTGTGAATTTGTGCAGAAATTTGGTTGATCTTAGTGATCAAAGTTTGATTATAATCCTTCTGAGTACCGAAGTAAGTATTAGTCTGCTTTCTAAGACCATTATAATCCCATCTTGCAGTCCAAGCAGCACCTCTACGTAAGTCTCTTAAGATTTCTCTATCAACCTCAGCAGCCATTTGCTCAGATAACAACGCTGTCAATTCAGCTTCAGCATCAAAGTTGTGGAATGCAGAAACGTCTTGTGCTAGTTCTGGAGTCCACTGTGCTCTCATCTTTCTAGATTCAACTGAAACAGTTACACTGTCAAGACCAAAAGTAACTTCAGCCATTTCAGAATCTTCCTCAAGATCGCTGTAAGTCTTATATTCATAAGTGAAAGATACACCAGTTGATGCACTCAATGCTTGATATCCATCAACACCTGGGAATGTCAAATCAGCATCAACAACCAATTCACCATCCTTACTTACAATACCCTTACCGTACTGTTGTACTTTTACATTGAAAGGTACACTAGAACCAGCTGCAATAGTTTCTTCTGGGAATTCTGCAGGTGCATCCAAATCTTCGTCAGCAACAATTTTCAAAGATGCCAAGAAAGATTCAGTATCCATTGGTACACCAGCAGGTCCGATCAATTTACCCTGATCAGTAGTAGTGAAACCGCTAATAGTCAATCTAACACTCTTATCACCAACTGCATAAGATCCAGCAGTAGCACCAGTAACAACAGTTACACCACCCTTAGAACGGTCAAATAAAGAAGTACCTTCTTCACCGTACTCAGTTGCATAGTAAGAATCATATAGTGATACGTTTTCGAACTGAGTTTTAGCGTTATCAGCCAAATCAGCAGCATTTGAATATGCTCCATCAGGAGAAGTGTGAGTCCCATCATTATTTCTAACAGAAATTTTAGGGTTGATGTAATACAGCTTACCCAAAGGTAGGTTTAGAGCCTGTACAGAAACCAAGTCGTTAGCTAACAACTTAGAGAATACCCTACGAATGATAGGGAATGCAACAGTTTCAAACTGACCAGAGTTACCAGCATCAGTTGATTCATTAATCATGTAAGATAACTGGTTTTCAAATAATTGAGCACAGTTTTCTTTAATGTTTCCTTCAAGACCTTCCAAGAGACCAATTTTTTCCCATCTTTGGGTTGTAACCTCTCTTTGTTCTCTTAATTGTTTCAATCCGATATTTCCTACTTCGGATGAATTAACTAAATATCCCATAATTTATTTTTTTAATAAGTTTAATTTTTTTAATTTTTATTTTCTTCTAGTTTCTAGATACATCATTCTTTCTTTAATTGCTTTGATGCTATCCATTGGACTATTTTTATCCATAGATTCTGTAATTGTTTTTGAAGTTGCAGAACCTTGGTTTGTTGGTTTCTCTACCATTTCTTCGATAGTCTTTTTAGATTTTTTAGATTCGTTAAGTGTATTAACCATATCGTTATAAACCTTTTTAGATTCTTCGATAGTAGATACCGATTTAAATTTGTTCAAAATATCTTTTTTCTCATCAACTGTGGTTGAATGTTCAACCATTAGATTATTAACATGAGATAGATTGGCATTGAACACAGCCATTTCGTATAATTGAGTTTTATACTTTTTAAGTGCTTCTTTGAATTCAAGATTGATTGATTTTAAATCTTGATTTTCTTTAATCAATTTATCAATATCTTTTTTCATTGCAGACTCTTGCATTGCTGGTCTAAGTCTTTTAGCTTTACCGTGATTGGTATTACCTTCAGCACCAACAGATTTTGCATTTTGATGTGTCATTGTGTGGGCCAAGCCCTCTTCCATTTCTTCATCTTCTTCATCTAAAGAATCTAAATCAATATCTTCGATATCCATTTCTTCTTCCATTTCCTCCATATCTTCATCATCAGATTCTTCATCTTCGGAGTCAATATCCAATTCAACATCCATATCTTCATCTTCGGAATCCATATCTTCATCAGATTCATCATCCAATTCCAATTCAAATTCGACATCATCAAATTCTTTATCATCAGATTTAATATCTGTGATTTCCAATTTTTCATCATCAAAATCAACATCGAAAGAAATACCATGTTCATCTAATTCCATTTCTTCTTCGTCCATGTTTTTCATTTCTTCAATTTCTTTTAATGCTTCTTCAATTGCTTCTTCAGTAAGTTCATCATCTTCCATTTCTTCTGAATGGTCATCTTCTTTTTCTTCTGATTCTCCCATTGGTGTATCAACATCTTTCATTGTCTCTGCAACACTTGATTCTTGATTATCAATCATGGTATCATCAGTACTAATAACACCCTCATCTTTCATTGAATTTTCCAATTCTTCTTTTAGAAAATTTTCAATAACGTCAGGCATTGATTTAGCTAATCTATCTTTAGCAACTTTGATTGCTTCTTCTTTAATTGCATTATATTCTGCTAATGCATCTTTTAATAGATTCTTATCGTTTTCAATAATTTTACTCATTTTAATTTTTTTTATACTAAAATTTAATTATAAATACTATGTTTTTAATAAAAAATATATAATTATATATTTTTTATATTATTTTATTTTAAAATCGTTATATTTTAACATATTTATTAGTAATTTTTTTGATATTTTTATTCTTATAATAAGAATTTGTCTAAAATATTATTTAAATTTTCGTTAATTGATGGTTTTGTTTTTTCAACCTCTTCACCATACATATTGGATTTATTATTTTCTGTTCTAATGGTGTCATTCATCAAATATGCCCCAGGTGTTGATGGCGATGCCACTAAATCAAAACATATTAGTTCAAAATCTTCTTGTACTATGTTTTTACCACCAACATTTTTAATTGAACCAATACCTCTACTTGATATCCCTAATTTTACTTTTCTTTTTAAAAGTTCAGCGATACCATCACCAGGCAATGAACATATACCTTCTCTCATATATGCTGGTGATGTAATAATTTCAAGTGTACCCCATAATACATTACCTTCCCACCATACTTTTTTAATTAGGTGTCCAATATTATTTAGATTAATATTTGAATCATTTGGGTGGTTAACTTCATTTAAGGCTGAATTTGAATTAACCAAATCCATATATCTTTCAACTTCTTTTTTTAAAATCTTTTCTGGATATACCCTACCATTTCTATTTTCTACATCATGTTTTTGTAGGATACAATCAATCAGAATTGGTTTATCTGGTGATATTTCAAATTTACCTTCATTAATTAATTCGGTATTTCTTTCTGGTACAAAACCACCAGCATCTTGTTCTATTAAAATTCCAAAACCAGTTTGGTTTCTTCCTAATATTTGGCTCATATTAAATATTTATAAATTATAATTATAAATACTATTAAGTTTAAAAAATAAAAAAACCAATATAAATTAATATATTGGTTTTTAAAATAAAATATATTTATTGTATTATTTCACAGTGTCTAATATAATATCGACAATTGTATTATAATATAATTTATCTACAACATCATCATCGACATCTCTACTATCAATAATTCCAATACTATATAATAAATTTTTAATTTCATCATAGTATATTGGCATTGCATCTAAAATTGTTGGCATACCTCTTAACCAGTTTTCTAATGCTTTCTTTAAACCACTTTGTTTAATATCCCAATCCTTTTCAGATTTAAAAGTTTTAAATAGTTCGATTATTTTTTCATCCCCTTTTGCATATTGATTTAAATCATCATAATTATCAAGATCAATTAATTCAATAAGATGTTGTTTTAATAAATCTTTTGGTGATTTCTCTTCTTTTAATAATTTTGTTCCACAAAGTTTATCGAATGCTTCAAATAATTTTTGTTTATTATTTTCTTTGGTACTCATCTTTAATTACATTTTTCACTAATTCCTTAAACTCTTTTAATTTAATTTTTTTTGTTTTTGGTTTATATGATTCTTCCATTAACATTTGTTCAGCATCATCTTTTGAGAATCCACCATACGATGTACCCATAAGATTTTGATATCCAAAGTATGATAAAAGATTTGATAATTTATTAACGAATGGTGATTTTAACCAATCTTCTTTACTACTTCCAGTAAATTCAAGAAATGATTGAACATCGTCATTGTCTGCCCATTCTTTTCCCAAAACAATATTATCCAATTCAGATTCTCTAATATGACCAGTATCAAATCTATTTTCACCAATATCATATAGAACAAACCATTCATCATCATAATCTCTGTTATCATTTTGTCTTGCAACAAATCCATATTCGAACAATGAAGTTTCTAAATCTCTATCAACACCTTCCCAAGATTCTTTTAATTGATTAGGTTCTGATTCTTCTTTAATTACTTTTTTTACAATTTCTTTTAGTTCTGATAATTTAATTTTTTTTGATTCGGTAACAATTTCATTTTTTTTATTCCAATCAACATAAATAACTTTTACTGGAAAATCAATTTCTTTATTATCAAAATATCCAGTAAATTTCCATGTTTCATAATTAAATTTTGCATCATCAGGAAGTTCTGTAATATCCACAATACCAACTTTATTTACAGATGGTAATATTTTATTCCTTTTTAAATAGTTTTTAAGTTCTTGAAGTGCCTTTTCTTTTGTGGAAGAAATTGCATATGAATTTGCTGTAAATGCTATATATTCTTTTTTCATATTATTATTTTCTTATTATAAATATAAATACTATTGAGTTTAATTATTATTGTAATGTTGATATTTCATGGGAAATATCATATATGACATCTCTATAATTAGGACTACCATAACTACCTTCAAGTTCATTATCAATATCATAATATCTAGCAATATAATAATCTGGATTTTGTAAATGACTTAAAACGATTTTTAAATCACCAATTTCAATAACTCTATTATTCATAAAATCATTTTTATCAATGCGGGGTACTGATCTATGTTGATTCTCTTCTTTGATTACTTTTTTTACAATTTCTTTTAGTTCTGATAATTTAATTTTTTGTGTTTTCATAATGTTTTATTTTTTTATTAATTTAATTAACGGATCTACTATTGGTTTTATAATTGGTGCATATAGATAATCGTATCCAACAGATGGTAGTAATACCACCAATAAAAACTCAAAAAATAGTAATCCAACAAATGATAATTTAGTTAGAATAATTAAAATTAATAAACAAATTACAATGCTCAATAATTTATAATTATCCAATTTAATTTTGTTAAATAAAGTTTTATCTTTAAATATTTCTGTTTTTTTTATCAATTCAACAATTGCGATTGTTATTGTAATTGAAAATCCTAAGTATAGCATAGTTTTATTTTTTTATATAAATAGTTATTTTATATAATTAATTATTTCTTTTTTATTATTATTTATTTCATCATTGAATATTGCTTTAAGTACCTTTAAAAACATTTCTTTAACTTCTGGACCTTTATAACCTAGATTCATTATATCATTTCCATTAATATCCAATTCTTTTATTGTTTTAGGATATTTAATAAATTCATTTATATATTTTTTAATATTATTATTAAATATATCAGAATTAATAACATTTGGATATATTGAATATGCGTTAAATATAGACATCAAATTATTTAATCTATTATTTTCTATATTATTATAGATATATTCCAATGCTTTAATTTGTTTTGTATTTTCAATATCACCATTTAATTTATTTTTATAAAAATCCGATATATTATCAATTGATGAACCATAACATAGTGAAAATATAAATTCACCCATTGTTTTTATTTGATCAATATTAATTTCATTATATTTTATTGATGGTTTACTATTAAAAATATGTTGATATAGATTTGTATCTATTAAATTTTTTATCCCATTTTCAATATTACCCTTTTTTACAATTTTATCAAATTCTATCAATATCCTTTCTGGTGATATTGATTTTATTTTATTTGCATTTTTCTTTATTTCATTAAAGGTATTTTTTTCTATTGTGAAATTAAATCTTGCTGAAAACTGAATAGCTCTTAACATTCTTAAAGGATCGTCACCAAATGCTTCTGGATTTACCATCCTTATTAATTTGTTTTGTAAATCTTTTCTTCCATTAAATGGGTCTATTATATTTCCATTTATGTCTTTTGCTATTGCGTTGAAGGTAAAATCTCTTCTAGCCAAATCAGACTCAATTGATAGATTATGATCTGCAACAACTTCAAAATCCGTATATTTATTACCTGTTGATTTTTCTACTCTTGGTATTGCAATATCCAAATCCAATTCACTTCCATTTGGTATAAATTTTAAAACGCCAAAAGATTTACCAACTGCATCAACTTTTCCATTATTTGCTAATATTTGTTCGAGTCTATCCATTGGTATACCAGATATTAACATATCAATGTCTTTTGATTCTTTATTAAGAAAAGAATCCCTAACAAAACCACCAACATAATATAGTTTACCACCATTTTTTTCGATATCCTTTATAAAAGAATGATTTTTTATTTCTTCAATATCGGTTAATGATTCTTTAATTAAATTATATTCTTCTTTTATTATGTTAATTATATTCATTTTTTTTTATTAGTTTATTTTTCACATTCAAAAGGTACTTTAAATACCTTTATAAGGATTTATTTAATCTATCTCTCCAAAATTCTTTCGCATCCGTACTTCTCCCTGCTTCAACAATTTCTAATCCAAATTTATCACCAATATCTTCAATATAATCAACAATTGAGGAATATATACCCTTTCTTCGATATTTTTCATAGACAAGTGCACCACCAATTTTAATTTCTTTTTTATTTGTATCAATATTAAAACCAACGCCACCGATTTGATCCCCATTCATATTAAATATATCAATAGCAACTGTTCTTGGTAGATTGTTTTTATGTTTTGTTGTAAAATAAAAATCAAATCCTTTATTTGTTGTGACCTTATGTTTCTTATTTATTAATTTATTTACAATTTCCATATCTTTACCAAACCTAATATTATATGGTACATATTCATGATTATATTTTACTTTTAATGTATTAATATATTCTTTTGCTCTTAAGGAATCTGGATTTAAATCAATCATATCATAAAATGATTGTATATCTTCTTCTGTTTCTTCTGGTGTTTGTCTATAATCCTCGTTTATATTTCCACTTGGGTCATATCCCCATTCTTCCATATATCCTTCAGTATATATGTCTTTTGCTTTCACAGTTTTTGTTAAAATCACATAATTATTATTTAAATTATTTTTTCCGTGATCCACAGCATATTCTCTTATGATAGAAACCCAATCACCATGATTTATAGTTAATTTTGTTTTAGTTGATTCAAGTTTTTGAATATCCACATATATTCTTTTATAAATTTCATTTTGAAGAGAATCATAATCAATATCATTATTTTCATTTTTTATTATATTCTCATATTCGTGAACGATTTCTGCATATTTTTTATATTTTCCAGTTGTTGGATAAAAATTAAATTTGTCGTAGAATCTTACAATAAAAAGTAAGTCTTTTTGTTTATCCTTATTTTCTTTATTTAAATCGGGTACAGCTCTAAATATTTTAATTTTTGCATTCGGTTTATTATGATATGATTTTATTATTGAAGCTGTTTTATAATCATAATTAGTACCACCTCCAAATTGTCTTGCGATTTCATTTACAGATAAATCATAAAAGTCATTACCAAACATTTCAGTAACATCATGTAATGGACTACCATAATCTCTTGATGGTGCCTCATGTTCCCCTCTGTAATCAGTTTCTTCTTTTAATATATTCTTATATTCTTCTTTTATTATGTTAATTATATTCACAATTCTGTTTTAAACATAAATACTATTTATATTAAACAAATATTCAATGGCTATCCCAAAAAAAAAGCAACCAGTTGTAGATACAAATATAAAAAAAATCGGTATTGATAGGTTAAAGGAATTGGTTTTAAATTCAGATGAAAATACAACTTATTTTCCAAGAGCAATTAAAATAGAAGATATTGATACATCATTTTTCGAAAAATTTGATGAGGGTAATTTGTCAATAGTTATGGATGGTAAAAAAGTTCCTGTTATTTATATGACAAATGAAAGATGGGGTGAGTTTGAAAGAACTTGGCAATATCAGGATGATGATAAATTATTATTAACACCATTTATTACCATTAAAAGAGTAAATAAAGAACCTGGTACTATATACGGTGGAATGTTTACGGTTGCAAACAGAAAGACTTTTAATTATGTTGATATTCCCACTTTGGAAGATGGATATTATATTTTTACCAGATATAAAATTCCTCAGCCAGTTCCAATTGATTTAACATATGATGTTACGCTATTTAGTAAATATCAAGAAGATGTAAATATTTTTGATGAATTAATGATGACAAGATTTGCCTCTAGACAAGAATATATAAATGTATATGGACATTATTTTCCTGTCGTTAGAGAAGGTATTGATATTACAGATGATATTGATGATGTTGATGGTAATAGACTCTATAAAACATCATATGAAATTAAAGTAATGGGATATTTGCAAAACCCAGAAGAATATGAAATAACTAAAACAGTTAAATATACTAAAGTAGAATTAGGGATTTAATATTTCCATTAATTCATCTTGTTCATTAAATGCCTCAATTTCCCAGGGTCTTTTATCATATTTCAAAAAATCTGTAAAATAAAATATACTATCAAAAAAAATACCGTTATTAAAATTTGAAATTTCTAACCTATTATCTTTATATTGTTTTAAATGGATCATTTCATGTGCAATTGTTAAAATAATATCATTATTTGAAATATCGTTATTTAAATATATATTATATGAATTTTCATTATTTTCAATGATAAATCCTCTAACAATATAATAATCATTGTTATCTTCAGTTACCTTAAAAATATTCGGTATATTATATAGATAAACAGATACTGAATCAATCTCTAAATAATCTAAACTATGATAAACATATTTATCTATATTATTAATTGTCGATAAATTATAAACTTTATTGTTTTTAGTGATTTTATTATCTAGATTATTATTTTTAAAATCACATGATTTAAATAAAAATAGTAAAATAATAAATATATATAATTTTTTCATATTAAAATAAAAAGCGGTATTTTATTTACCGCTCTTTTCTATATTTTGTTTTGCTTGTATTTTAGATGCGATTACCGTATCAAAATTACGATCATCTTTATGCATATCAAAAATATCCATATTATTTTTTAATAAATCTTCAGCTTTTTTACGATCACCAGTAATTCTTTGAAGTTTTATAATTGTTTTATTCTTTTTTAAAGAATCATCAGCTTCTTTAAGAATTTCTTCTTTAACCAAACTTCTTATTTCGTTTTTTAATTCTGTTAATTTACCCATTGTTTTATTCTTTATTTATAAATAGTTTATATCGATAATTTTCTTTTAAGATTAATTAAATTTTCGATATATTTATTATGTTTGATATATTTATATATTAGATTCTCATATGAATATTCACCCTCAGTTTCCAAACCTCTTGTTCTGTATAATTTCAGATTGTCAATAAAATTAACAACAGTATCTAAATCATCGGTTTCAAGAACTTTATTTATTTTATAAATAATTGAATTTAATTTCTTTTTTAAAAATTCTTTATCAATTTCTTTATATTCTTTAATTGGTTTTTTAATCCATTTATTTTGTATAATATCATATACACCAGTGGATCTATGTCTTTCATCAATTTCCTGTATATATATTTCTATATTATGATCAAATAATTTTATATTCTCATGCTCAAAATTCCATATTTTAGCCTTTGCAGATAATAATTCATATACATTATCATACTCTTCATCGGTTTTATAATCATTTTTATCAATTATTATATGGATATCAATATCACTATATTTATTATAATTATAATTAACAATACTACCAGTCAATGTAACATCAGATATAATAACATCAGAATCAATTGATGTCATAAAATAATCAACAATTTGTATTAATAATTTTCTTACTGAATCTTTTATTTTTTCACCATCAAAAACATCTTTATTTAATGTTTCATTGAACTTAATATATGATAAATCGATATCTTTAGTTTCTTCATTTATATATTCATCAAAAACTGATGTTCTTTGTGCGACTGGATGTACTAATTCGTAACTCATATTAAATATAAATACTTAGAATGTTGGTGGTTTAGGTGGTTCTATTATAATATTATTATTATTTCCAAAAACTTTATTTTCCAATTGTTTTAATCTATAATCTAATTGACCTGGAGGATTCTCCATAAACATCCTGACTACATTATCAACACCCTCTTTATGACCCTCTAATTTTGATACCTTCTCAGATAATATTTTATTGGATTCAGATAATTGTTGAATTGTTTTATTAGCATTTTTATTTTCAATAATAAAATAAACTAATGATAATACTAGACTGAATATTATCGACCCAACGTGCCAATATTTGTTTAATAGTTCGTAATCAATTTTCATTAGTTTATTGTAACATTATCCCAAGTTAATATTATTTTTGGATTTGGATATGACCAAAAAGAAAATGCTGAATTATGGTAAATATCTTTAAATACCACCCAATACTTTCCATTTTTATTAATTAATTCTCCGTTAACAAAGATATTTATACCACTAATATATGTACCAGCCCAAGATCCATTACAGTATCTAGAATTACTTAAAAAATATATTCTATATAATTCTTGATTTGATTTATTATATATATTCGTTCTTGTTACAGACCAATAAAAAGATGGATTACAGTTGACAGATTGATATTGTTGAACCCAATTAATATACGGGATTTCATTCGCATATGATTGTGCATTGGTTTTAAAACTAAATAATAAAAAAAAATAGAATATGAATATTATTTTTTTCATCTAATTTTAATTAAATAATTCAATTTCATCTTCACGTACTGGTCTTGCAGTAAATCTTTTATATAATGGTTTAATGCCCGCAAGAGTTTGTCCCGTTGAATAATTAACATAATTAGGATTTGTTATTTCAAAATATCTAAACCTCTCACCATCTGGATTATATCTGAAATAATCACCCGCATTAATTTCTATGTTTTTTTCTTTTAATTCATCCAAAAATACCCCAACAATAACTGTTGTTACATCTTCTCTTCTAATCCCCCCCTCACCAACATATTCATGTTCAGAATCACCCAAATTAACCATTGCTGTTAAATTTATTGGTGTTTGAAATACCTTATCCTTTGCTTTTGTTTCACCATATATATTTTTTTTCTTGGTTTCGTTATACGAAACTCTATATAAGGTAATTTCTTGATTTAAATCTCTTTTTAAATAAAATCTACTATATGTTGATTCTAATTCTATTCTAGAGTCACTATAAAACAAATTTACTCTACTATTTTCCTCTGACTGAGATTTCTTATTCATATCTATAAATAGTATATTAAATATTTAAAATTTCCATTTTTTTGGTTTTCTATTTTTAATATAATCGAAATCATTATCATTATCAAATGCTTCAATTTCGAATGGATTTTCTCTATATTTAAATCCTAATTTTATCCAGTACCAAAGATATAGTATATAGAATTTCAGCACACCACAGTCTTTTATTTGTTCTATGTGTATTAGTTCGTGATTTACCAATCTTTTATTTGTTTTATCATTTACAAAAACAAATGGGTATAAGACTATACCTCTAACACCCAGTATAATTTCTGTAAAAAATTTTGATTGTACGATCCAGTATTTCATATTATTTTTTTATTTTATATTACCTTTTCTATAATCTTCAAAATAATAATACATTTCTATTGTTGTATAATAATTTTGTTTTCTAATTCTATTTATATGTTTTAATATTTTATTTCTTCTAAACATATTTGAATCCATTTTTGCTAATTTTTCGATATATCTAACATATCCTTCATCCATTCTATAGTTATTGGGTTTTAAATCCCATTCAATTGGATAATCATCATTAATGTTTTGTTTCGATTTTGTAAATTTATTGTTTTTATTATCAAATCTAAAATTACTAATTATTTCCCTTTTTAATATATTATAAAAATTTTTATCAAATGGTTTCAATTTTTGATTATGATAACCATTTTTATTTTTTATATCTTTATATAATCCATGTCCATCATCTAAAATTTCGATATTCTCAATATTGTAATTATTTTTTGATCCGATAATTAAAAAACTAATATTTGGATATATTGAAAATTTATTATCTGTATATGGTCCACCATATTTTCCATGTATATTAATTTTTTTTATCTTATTATCGTTGTCATTATAATCTTCACTTTTTATGAAACCATTTTTTATATTATATTCATTATTATTATATAAATATTCTATAATATCCTCAACTATTTTTTCATTTGAAAATTTAGTTGGTGGTATTTTTTTTATCGATTCTTCTTTTATTATTTTTTTTATTGATAAAAAATTTATACCCTCATTTAAATATTTATCAAAATAACCCTTTTTATGTAAATCTCTTATTTGTTTTATTTGTTTTGGCCAAAACCCATAATTAGATAACGTATAATCATTATCAATATCATAAATTATTTGATCGATATATGCATTCAATGATCTTTTATCGTCATCTAAAAAAGAACTAAATTTTTCAATTGTAAAATCATCATTTGGTTTGAAATTAATTCTTTTCTTATTTTTATTTAAATCTATTTTATTTTTAGATATAAATTGTTTTACTGAATATTTTTCCCAAGGTCCATATCTTCTTTCTTTATGTCTACTTTCAGAATACCAAACTCTTTTAATCATATTTGGGTTTAAATCCCCTATATATAATGCTTGTCTTTCTGGGTTATCAAATAAAGTATCTGCAAGTTCTGGTCTATCTGATTTAGATATTGTATCGTAAGGTGATTCGCCAGCTTTTTGTCTATTTATTAGTCTTTGTTTTTCCCTATCACTTAAATCTTTAAATGATTTTGTATATTCACCTTGAACAAAATAACTTCTACCATCGACCCATACTGGTGCCTCTAGATCACTTACTTTAGTGGTAAATTCAATAATAATACCAGATGATGCAAAGTTATCGGCAACTTTAAAATCAGTTGTAACAAAAAGCCCATATGGGTTATTTCCCGATTCATATGAGTAAATTCGTCTTGCTTTTTCTTTACCAGATAAACCTTTACCAATTACTTCAAGTGCCGTATCAAATGAATAAAATCCATGATAAACTCTAATAGTTTCAGTATCTTTAATTGGTTTTTCTTTTGGTATGTTATATGCTTTAGTATCTAGATATCTAACTTCGTTTAATATTTCTTTTATTATTTTATTGATATCCATAGCTATTTAGAATTTAATAATAGGAAATGGCATTGCTTGGAATCCGAGTGTTGTATTTAGATTTTCGGCAATATTTGCTCTGTCTTCCATTAATTGTTTGTAACTCATTTTTTCCAATGAGTCTTTAGTTTCTGTTATTATTTCTTCTTTAAGTGCTTCACCTCTATCTAAAAGCATTCTATAATCCATAGTAACAGATACATCGGGTAGATTAATATCACCACTAAAAAATCCTCTAATTTTACCAATACCCATTAAAACTTCGGCTTGAAATAATTTTCTAACTCTTGTTTGTGCAACGGTATTTAATTTATCCCATGTTAGGTTATCTATTTTAACATCTGATGGTAATTTAACAACATCTTCATTCTGTTTTAAACACTTTTTTCTAGATTCTTTTGATGTATCATAATAAAAATACCATACTTTTGCACCCTCTAAGTGTTTACCCTCTCTACCCGTAATCTCCCATCTAGAACCAGGTAATGGGTATAAATATAATAATTTGGTACCATTAGGACCACCAGTTATTCTATATGTTAAATCTGATTGTACTAATCTTCTTTTAAATGACCTATCTTGTGCTGATAATAATATTGAGTAGGTGGGTTGCATATATTGGGCTGGTCTACCCATAAATTGCCAACCAAATGATGAGGCACCCCAGTTTGTTGTAGCAAAAGGATCTATAATTCCCTGATCCAACATTGGTGGTGTAAACCATAATACCTCATTTACTTCCCTATCTTTTGGAATTGTATATACTTGTTGATCTTTAACAATTGTTACATAATCTTTTTTTAGTTCCCATCCCTCGCCTTTTACACCTGCACCCAATCCAACTTGTTTTGAATATGCATATGTAAATGATCTTTCAAAATCATTTGATTTTGTTGTTAATGCAAATGTGATTTCTTCTGGTGTAGTACCAACACCCTGTAAAGTTGACCATTGTTGTTCTATCAACCAATTATTAATGTATGATGAATAATCTTCTAATGCTATTTTTAAATAGCTATCAAGCATTTCATCTTTAAGTTCGAAAACATTTATCGGATAACCTAATTGGTGTTTTACCTTTGTGTATAATTCTTCCTTATCCCTTTTTGATATAATGGTTGCCATTTATGTTTAGTTTTATAAACATAAATACTATTTCTAAATTAAATCAAGCCCCATTATAATATCACCATTATCATCCATAAAGACATATTCCTCTGGTTTGCCAAAGTATTTTATTTCTTCTTCGGTCAAGTTAATATTAATCATTGCATTAGATAATTTATCTGATGATATATTATGGCTTTTTAATGAAAAATCATCTTGATCGATAAATAATATATCACCCCATAGTTCTCTAAATTCACCATCTGTATTTTTATTATATTGACCAACATATACCCTATACATTATGTTAATTGTACCCATAGAATTTTTAAACAATTCCATAAACTCACCAACTAAATCATTATATTCAATGTATATGTTTTCATTTTCCACAACATCATAATAATATATTTGAATTTTATCCTCTTTTTTTTCTAGAAAAAAAACTAAATTTTCGATACCATTAAACATGGTAATAGTACCTGTTGTTTTAATTTTTGACATAATCATGTCAAAATATTTATCAATATATGAAAAATCTATAATTACTTCGTCAAACATATTTAATTTATTTAATGTTAATTTTTATTTTTAATCTCTTTCGTCAGTCCATTCAGTATCCAAAACTAGTGATTTTTTTGCTCTTGTAATAGCAATATATTCTAAATGTTTTTCTTGAATTGCCATTTCAGGTATTGGTGTTTTTAATCTAATTTCATCTGGTCTTATAATAAAAACCCTATCAGCTTCCAATCCTTTTGATTTATGTACTGTTGATAATATAATACCCTCTGGTTTATCGGTGAATATATATTTTAGTTTTTCTAATATTCTTTCAATTGAACTTGAATTATTCATTAAATATCTGATAATTTCTATATTATCTTCCAAATTAATATATCTTGGATCTTGATTAAAATCAACAACTCCTACTGTATTTAACAAATAATCTCTCATTTCATTTAATTTTCTAACCAAGCCCTCATTTAATTCTGGTATTGTTTTATATTCTTTAATTGTATTTGCCAATTTTAAACCAATATCATTACCTCTAATTGTTGCCATCTTATTTTGCCTTAATAAATCAAACAATAAAACAACCAATGGTTTATTTTTTCTTGCCAATACAAAATCACCTGCTTTTGCTAACTCAAGTACTGAACCATTAATAACCTCACCATCTTCGGCATCGTGTTTATATCTAATATTTGGTACAATATTTTGTGCATATTCAATAATTCTTTTTGCACACCTATATGATGTTGTTAAAGGTAATTCAGTCGTATTATCTTTATTTCTAAACCAATTAAATGAATCAGTTCCAGACCCATTAAAACCATAGATTGCCTGACTTTCATCCCCAAAAGATATCAATCTGCCAGTATCCTTCTTAACAACCTTATTTAAAATAAATTGTTGTGCTCTGTTATAATCCTGACAATTATGAACTAAATAACCTAAACGATATTTTTTTCTTTTTTCTATTGTCGATGTTTTATTATAATGTGATAAGAAAAACGTATTTGTGTTTTTTACTTCAAGATCATATACATCATGTTCACCCTTAACATCATACAAATTCGTTACCATTGTACAATATGTATGTTTTAAATTCTTTCTATAATGTTCTTTTCCCATTATACTATGGAATTTTTCTGGTACATATTTTTTCATAAATAATGGTAAATATTCTGAAATATTTTCAAAAAACCAATCCTGATTTTTAGGAACCAAATATGATCCCTTTCTATGATGTTTAATATCAAATATCATATTAAACCTTTGTTCAAACAACTCTTTTGCATATACAATCTCATCAAATGTATTAACCGACAAATAAAAACCATACCTTTCAATATCATCAAAATATTTACAACCACCAATATATGTTATTGCCAATTGTTTAAATGTTAAATTTTTAATAATATCTTCCTTATTGAAAATTTCAGAATTGATATAAAACTTATATGTTACATATTCATTTAGTTTTAATTTATCATTGCTATATCTTTTATATAATGGAATAATACTATTAATAAAAGTAGCTTTTCTATTCTCATTGTGTCTCACATACATCCTAAATTTATAACTATTATTTTTTTCATTTAATAAACCAAATGTTAACATAAACCCATATATAAAATCTAATTGTTGATCTGTTGGCAATATTGATGTCATTAATGGGTTATATTCATTCGCAATAACCAAATCACCCTTCTTCAGATCCTTTTGTTCTCTCCAACCCTCTGTTGTGTAAAATAAATGTGATTCAGTCGTATAACAACTATGGATATAATTTAATTTAGTTTGTTTAAGTTTTCTCTTTCCTTTTTTAACAATATTTAAAATTTTCTTATATGTTGTATGGTTTTTTTCAACATCAAGACTTAAAACATCAGGTAATTCATCCTTATCTTTTATATTACCATTTTCGTCAACATGTTTTTCATATAATTCTTTTATAGTAATATATTTATCATTTTTAAGTAATAAATTATGCTCACCACTAACACACTCATCCACAAATACATAATCATTAGGAAATAACCAAATTTTATTATCAATGGCTGGAATATATACCATATCGACAAAATCAAATGTTTTTCTATCATTATACATTTCTTCCATCACCGATAAAATCCTTCTCGCATCTTCATCAGTAATTGTAATACTATGATTTTCTGCCAATCTTAATACATATTCCCTTCTGGTTGTTAATGTTACCCTACATAAATCAACCATTTTTTTTATGTCATTAACATATCTATCAATATTATCAACCCAATCTGTATTCCATCTTGCCAATTTTCTGCGTATAACCTTATATGCTTTATCATCATCCAATATCGCATCCTTATGTTTTCTTTTGATAGCACCCCATCCCAATGCATGTGTTGTAGATATTCTTAATCCTTCTCGATTTGGAACCCTTGTTGATAATTCCTTTGCAATGTGCTTATTGAATGCAAGCATCATAATACTCTTATCACTCGGAATATATTCCAGACTATTTACAATAGTCGTTGTATTATGGGTTACAATAAAATCATTAACCAAAAATCTACCATTACCATCTAGTGTAAATCCATAATAATCACCATCATCTGAATATTCTTCAATACGAAATTTCTTAATTAAAATATTGGATTTTAATGATTTATCTAAATATTGTAAAAATTCTTCGTTTTTTAATGATAATTTACTGAAATCCCCATCAATTAAATTTAATTTCTTGTCATATTCAAAACCACAACTTCTTACCAATGATTTAAATAACTCAAAATTTTTATGATTTCTAAAGTTATGTCTTAATAATATCGTATGCTTTTGTGGAATACAATACCTGTCAACAATTGCAGATAAAATTAATAATCTATTCTTTAAAGCATTTTTTATTGTGGTATTATATTTTTTTTGCTCATCAAAAAAATAATACCCAATCCTATAATATTTAGTATCTTTAATAATATTAAAATCTGGAATATACCTGTATAAATATAACCCCTTATAAGTATCGTGATTATTTATATTACTCTTTCTATATTGTGAAAAAATATCTGTTAATGATATATCTAATGGTCTGATTTTAGAGGTGTGATTTGTACATGTTAAAATATGATCTTCATTACAAATAAAATATTCATTAGTTAAGGGTATAATCACCTTATACAGTTTACCCCGACCCCTACTTACCGATAATACATTTCTAGGTTCCCCATTATCACCCATCAATTTATCACCAACCTTTATATCCTGTACTTTTACCCTATCCCCACTAAATAAAATAACATCAGTATCATACCCCAAACATTTACCTGTACCAGCTTTAGCATTTACTAACACATTACCCGTACCATTTTTAATCTCTTCAAAAATATTTTCTTGCTCTAGTGATTTTTTAAACATCTGTGAATTTTATATTATTGTTAATAGTCCTACAAAACTATCCAAAAATATCCTTAAAAACAAAAAAACCACATAAAAATATGTGGTTTCAACTATCTAAATTATATTATTTTAATCAATTCCGAGCTTATTGCAATCACTGTCAACCATATCAATATATGTTTGATCACCTAATCCAACTTTTATCATTGTATTTTTTATTTTCTCTCTTGTGACTGGGTTATCTAACCAAATTTGATTATATTCATAATGATCATATTTTATACCATTATCATCCTCACGATTTGTTTTAATTATATTAAAATTATAATAACTGTGTAATTGTGATAATCTTTCAATTATTGGAGGTGGATTGTGTACACGATTTGATTTTTGCAATATATTCATGTTATATATAAATACTTAACTTTTATATATTCACAGTTTATGTAAATATATATTGTTTATATTTTTTCTTTATTATTGTTTCAAATGGAAAATTTTCATTTTTAACTTGTTTGATCACTTGAATTAAATTATTTGAACCAGTGAAAATTACCATATCTTTATTATCGATTTCTATTTGTATTGTTAGATAGTTTCCATTATATTTACTTTCTGATATTGAATATCGATGTATTGATATTTTTTTATTCAAAATATCATTTATAGATATTTTATCTCCATTGAATTTTAATTTATTATCTATTTTAAATTCTGAAAATTTTTTCATATCTAAATATTTTTTAATTAAGTTTTTTGAATCTGCATGTTTTAACCAACCTAAATATGAATATATTGATGATCTATTGTTTGATGTTGATGATTTTATGAAGGATTTTTTTATTTTTTTTCTTATTCTAATATAATCTCTATTTATAACATATCCAACAAAATCAATGTTTCTTTTATTTATTGGAAAAATCTGATGATTATTTTTTATTATTAATTTTAAATTAACATCAATATATTCTTTAATTAATTTAAATATTTTATGTAGCTCAACTTTATTATTATTTAATATTATTATATCATCAACATATCTATAATAATATTTGATTTTTAAATTATGTTTAATATAATTATCAAACTTAGATAAATATAAATTAGCAAAATATTGTGATAAATAATTTCCTATCGGAATTCCTTGTGAACTATCAATTATATTATCTAATAATCTTAATAATTTATTGTCTTTTATCTTATGTCGTATAATATTTTTTAAAATCGAATTATTAACAGATGGATAATATTTTTTTATATCAAATTTTAAACAATATTTTGTACCATCAATATCTTTTAAATCATCCTTAATTTTATATAATGCTTTATGAATTCCCCTTCCTTTTATATTTCCATAAACATCTGAATTAAATTGCTTAATCCAAATATTATCCAAAATATTTATAATTGCGTGATGAATTATTCTGTCTGGATAATATGGTAATTTTGAAATTATTCTTTCTTTTGGCTCAAATATTTTAAATGTTTTATAAACTGATGTATTATATTCATTGTTTATTAAAATATTTTGTAATGTAATTAAATTACAACCTCTACTTTTATCAAATTCTCTTATTGATTTATTTTTTTTACCACTCCTAGCTTTCTTATCTGCTTCAATTAAATTTTTTATATGCCAAACCTTTTCATATAAATTACCATATCTTTTCATTTTTGCTTCATAAAATCTTATCTTCGAAATTTAACCTACCAATAAGATATTTTAATATTCGTGTTTTTTTACCAAGAGGTAAGGAATATGTTATAAATTTTAATTATTTTACTTGCAAAGACGGGCACCGACATTCGTGTTCGTATTCGAGGGGGCGTTATTCGAATTCGAGTTCAGCAAACCCGCATTAACGCCATTATTCGCATTACCACCAACGTTCAAGGCCCCATAACATATCCTTTAATTAACATTACAAATGTAATAGGTTTTATTTTAAAAAACAATAATTTTATGAAAAAAAATTTTCCTTCCGTTTTCGCTCGTGCTACGCACTCGGGATGAAGCAAAGACGGGCACCGACAGACGCGGAGAGCGAAGACGAGGGGGCGAGAGACGAAGCCGAGCCCAGCAAACCCGCAGCAACGCCAGTAAGCGCAGAACCACCAACGCGCAAGGCCCTCAGACTTTCTCCGCTTGAGGGTGTCGATTGGTTATAAAAATCTGACCAGTATGTTGTTGAAGATGCTCCGATTTCTGATGGTACAATCTCTATATGCCCACTCGATGAACCATTTAAGAGTGTTTTTATATATGAGTTTGTTGTAGGTGTACTCCCTTGTAAACTATAACCTACATAATCATTATTTGAGAAACTATATCCGTTTGCGGTGTATACTTCAATGTCAGTTGGTAAAGCTCTTAAGTTTATACCCTCAACCCACGACCATATGTGTCCAAACGGATTTTCAATTCCTCTATATTGTGGTATTTGTGTTCCACCCAACACAGGATGTGTAAATGGTGTAGAGGATGTATAATTATCCATAGTCCCCTGTCCGCAGTTAATAAAAGGGTAAAAACTATTAAAATTATTCCAATCAGTAGAATTAATATTTGTCACCCCAGCACCTAAACCACCTTGTCTATATCCTTCAATTGTTAGATTTGAATCAAAAGCTGTTTGTGAATTCCTCTGTGCATATTCAATCATATATAACCATATGATATCTTTATATGTTTGATATAATAATTGAAACCATTTAGGACCTCTATTTGTGGCATAATCAGTAAAGTCTATTCTGGATATTAAAGAAGCTGGTTTACCTAACAGACTATTATCTTGTCCATCCCAAGAGGCGTTGTTATTTCCACCCCTATAATCAGCTGTTGTATTTATGACCGAAGAAAGTTTATTTTCAGGTCTATAAACTGTTGCTTCAAAAGCTGAGACATATTGTAAAGGAACCAAGTGTGCCCCGTCAAACGATCTTTCAGATATTAGTACTCTTCTTTTAGTACCCTCAAATTCGAATTTTCTATAATGTTCGGGTATTTCAACCATTACCTGTCCGTCTGTACCGTCCAATACTGATGCAGACCCATCTTCTTTTTGCAGACTATTATTAGGATTTAGATAATAATTGACATTTCCGTTATCCAATAATAGACATCTTTTCATTTTATTTTGAATTGGGAGTCCAGTATTTGCATTATGGAGAGACATTTTACCAACTCTTGTTAATAATGTTGTGGCATCATTCAGATCCCATTCAACACCATATATATCGGTATTAACCAATTTATTATTATCAACCAAATATATTCTTCCATTAAGGTCTTTTATTTTCCCTTCACCAACAATTGTGTATGGCATTCCGTTAAGATCTCTGAGAGTGCCATTTATATTAATTAAATATAATAATTTTGAGGATATTTTATCAAAAAGTACAACCATAGTTTAAAGATATGTGTAGCTTGCTCTATTGTTCCAAATATAATTAAAATTTAATTTTCCATCAACATAACCAACTGTGGTTATACCATCTACGGTTACAATTTTTTTAATTCTCCAATTTGGTTGGTCAAGTGCGGTACCTCTTTTTGCATATCCAATATATGTAGTACCTTCTGTACTTTCATCGATAATATTTGGTACATCTTCTATTACTGATAATTGTGTTTTTTCGAATGTATCTTGGTTTGGTAATAGTTTCATTTTTATTTTTTATATAAATACTTATTATATAATATTAAACAATATAATTATTAATATGTATTAATCTTCCACCTTTATTATATTCGATATTATAATAATCACTCTCAAAATCATAATTATATTTTACATTTGAAAATGTAAAATTATTATCGTATATTCTTAATTTTTGAATACCCCCTTTAAAATAACCATCAAAATTATTTTGAATAATTAAATTTTCATTATTAGGATTTAATTCAAATGGTACTTGATCATCAGTTCCATTAAAGTTATATGAATGTTTTAAACCAGGGAATCCACCGCCCCATGAAATGTTATAGGGTACACCCACTTGTTTTGATCTATCAATTGGGTATGGATTAAACTGTGGTTCTATAAAATCATCTTTTTTCATATATAAAAGTCCATTAACAAATATTTTCAGTGTACCTTCTCTTGGGTTTGTTAAAGGACACTCATCATCAATTTCTGTGTTATTTTCTGAATATGTTTGATTTGGTTGAAATGTAATAACAATATGATTCCAATTTTCATAGACTGCTTGATTATCAGAATAATACTCTTCAATATTACCATTTTGGTCTACTTTTTTATATCCAATTTTTCCAAATTTATCAAATCTAAAACCGATTATATTATTTTCAATACCGTATTCTTGGTTTCCTGCACTATTATCTATTTCAGATAAGTTAATATTAACTAAATTAGTATCGTCAATTTGTTTATAATAATTGATTGTAAGAGTATCAGTTGTTTTTATATCAATATTTAATAATGTAATTGTTTTTGTTCTTAGATCAACTGTATAGTCGGTATCTAAAATAAGTAACGTATTATTATATACTAATTTAAAAGTGTCATCATTAATATCTTCAAAAATAAAATCTTTCTGGTCAACGTTTTTAATATAAAGATTTTCCGTTTCAAAAAATGTTGTTATATTTTCAAGATATTGTGTATTTTCTTTTAAGTTTAATATATCATATACTTTATAACTATTATCAAGTGTTGCACCCTCTGATGTTATATATGATGTATTTCCCGAATAGGTATTTGAAAATTTATCTTCTGCTCTTGTTCCTAAAGATAGGAAGAAATTTGAATTACTTGTGGTTCCAGTAAATGTTGTATCATCAACATATAATGTTAATTCAAATGTAAAACCATTATTAAATTTTCTTGGAATATATTCAATACCATATTCATGTAATTTAAATGGGTTTATAAGATATCCACCAGTTGATTTAAGATATTTACCGATTGTTGGTGAATCTACTATCGTTAATGGATAATTACTATAACTAATCGTACCATTTTGATTTGGTTCACCGATTCTATCTAATGTAAAATATTCACTATTTAATGTTTTACTATTTTTTAAATCAGTTGATAATCCAACATCATATTGATTTAATCCATAATCATTTATTTCAATTGAATTAAATTTCGTGCCACTCCATTTATGTTTTGATTTGACACTAAATGTATTTTCATCAATATCATTAATATCAAAATCAACAATTAAATTATTTTTTATATATCCACTCATTATTTAATCCAATTATAATATTTGTTTATTTTTTCAATCCTATCATCAAGACCATTAAAACCACCATTGATTTTTTTTGTTACCCTTTTTATTGTTTCATTACTAATATCGGTACATAAACTCCACAATCTATTTTTATTAAAAAACCAAATTGCAGAATCGATGATATATTCTGTTATTATTTTATCTGGATTTTCAATAATTTCAGGATCTTTTGTATATCTAGAAAATTCACTATAATTAAATTTTCCAGTTAATTGTATTGCACCTCTACCTCTATACCTCCATCCATCACCAGACTCTTCAGAACCATTTCCCATTCTATTTGCATATACATTATTTGCAATCATTTCTGGGTTTCTTTGTAATCTTTTTGCTAATTCATTTGGTTCTTTATTTTCTGAATATCTATGAGGCCATACTTTTGCAAGTCTCTCTGCTGAATAATTTAAATTTTCTTCAAAATGTTTCCAATTACCTGTTTCATGTGAACATTGACCTAAAAATATCGCCCCATGTATTTTATTTAAATTATAATAATTTAAAATATGATTTGCAGTATTCGGACCAAAAATATCATCAGGTGTTGCACCTACTTTTTTTTGTATATTAACTAGAGACATAATACTTTGATTAGTATATATAAATAGTTAATATAGAAAAAAGTTAATGTAATATTTTAAATAACCATATTACTTCAATTTTTGTTTTTAAATTTCGTAATAATCAATCTTTTTCATGATTTAAGTGTTTTATTTTCAGTTAGTTGTGAACTATTATATCTATATAATAGTTAGGCTTAATTGTGCCTACATATCCCTAAATCATACTTTTCATCGCATCTTGGACAAGGTATCCAAACCTTACCAATTGTGTCATTAAGTTTCTCAAATTCAAATGGTAGTAAGTGCCTATTGTTTACTTTAAAATCACTACCACACTTTGCACATTTCATTCCAGTGCTATGAGAAATAAAACGCTTTTCGTTCATCTCTAATATTTGTTCTGTTGTAAGTTCCATAATCAACTAAGCCTAACAAAGTATATAGCACATAGCTGTTAGGCTATTTTTGAAACTATGTGCGGTTATTAAATTTGTTTCTCTTCTACTTAGGTTAGTGAATGGCTACGTGCCATATACAAACCGTTAGACTTCATTGCTGAATAATGCCTTTATATCTACCATACGCTCCTGAGCAGAACCATCGCCAAATGCTATTTCCTGAACCTTATTAAGCAACGAAAGCCTAACATTAGCTAAACGCAAATTTTTAACCTCGCTTTTGAGGTCATCATACATTTTACTCATTGATTCAGGATAGTGTGGGCAATCTTCGTGGTGTTTAATTTCACCACCATTAAAGTACTTACATCCATTTACACATTTAATATCTTTCATTGTTTTCGTCTTTTAAATCGGTTAAAAATCAGCGTTTAGCCACCTACGTTATGCGCTATTTTTCCAGATAGTGTTCAATTGCGATAATTAACCCACCCATTAAACTCCCATCCTTATCTATTAATTCACTCAAATATTGGGGTAATTCTTTATAATTTTTAGTTCCATCATTTGCATCAGGGTCAGATTTCAAACAGCGCATAACATCAGCTATAAATAATGCTCTGCTATTATCTATTTCATCCTGTAATTCTTTATTTGATTTTGCCATAATTTTATATTTTTTGTTTTTAAATCGCACTATTCATAGCTGAGTACCGTTATGCTGCATTATCCCTATCAAAATTTCTACTTCTTTCAAATAGTCTTTTATATTCATAAACAGCAAACCAACCATAATTTAATCCTTTATGGTAGTCATTATAGGTTACACTTATTTTCCAATTGTAGCTTATCTGTATATGCCACATTAGTATTCTAATATTCAGTCTTAAATTACTCATACAATTAACGCAGCATAACAATGTATATAATTCAGTGGGGTTATACTGCTTAATTTAAACCACTGTGCAGTCTTGAAAGTTTGTCAGTATGCGAAAAGTCCTGCAATCAATCGCCACCGAAATCATATACTCGTCCGTTGGCATTCATTTAGCCAACACACGCTATACCCCAGCTTCGTTCCTCAGCCGATGGCATAGCTACATCGTTATGCATCATCCCTTTTAACACCCAAATTCAATAATATATTTTCCATGAATTAGCTCTTATTTTTTATAAATTTTATTTAATTAGTTTAGATATTCCTTTTTCATTTTTTTGAACCTCAATATAATAATCTGGTTGTACATCATGTGTATGTTCGATTATTAGAATATTCTGTATTTTTTTCTTAATTACATTTAGTAAATCTAAGAATAATTCAACAGATTCGTCAACCAATTTACCCGTTACTTCATCCAATATAATGATAGATGGTCTTGATTTAATATTGAGTTCATTTAAACAAAACTTAAATGCGATTGCTGCAAATGTTCTTTCCATTCCAGAACCTGAAATACAATCAATAACTGAATCTGTTTTACTAATATCAGCCATTTTCAGTGTAATATCATCTGGGTCCAGCCAAACTGTAAATGTAACATTTTCCAATAGTTTTCCAAGTGTTTTATTAATAACTGGTATTGAGTGTTCTTTAAGTAATTTTGATGGTATTCCATCTCTATGTATTAAAGATTGATAAGTTTTAAATATTTTATCTGTATATTCTTGTTTTTTAAATTTATCAATACTCTCTTTAGATTCTTTGATAGAATTTTCTAAATTCTTAATATTATTATTATGGTTACTAATATTTAATATTTGATTATCCCTTTCTTCGTTAAGAACAGCTAATCTTTCTTCTGATAATTTAATTTTATTATTAATCTTTTTGTTCTCTTCAATTTGTTTAAGTGAATTATTATATTCGTTTAATTTAGCGTTTTCATTATCAATTTTTAATTCTGTATTTTCGATTTCTGTTTTAATCGTATTATTGATTAGAATCAATTTATCACGTTCATCAACCTCATTTTTATGATTGGTTAAAACACCAATATCTTCCAGTGTTTTTTCCATATCTAAATTTAGTTGGTCGATTTCATCATTTATCTTTTTAATTTCTTTATTAATTTCATCAATTTTTCGATCTGCATCGGGCAATCTATTATTAATGTGATCAATATTTAACTGTTTTTCATTAATCAGAGTATTATTATTATTTATTTTAACTTTAATAACATCAATATCTTCTGGTCTTAATGTTTGATTACATGTTGGACAAGTTTTGCTATGTTCAAGATTATCATTTTCACTCTTTAACGATTTAATTTCTTTTTCAATTAAAAATATTTTTGTTTGTAATTTACTTTTAGCATCTTGTACCTCTCTTATTTGATCTTTCTTACCATTAATCAAATCTTTATTTTTATATACCAATGTTTTAAAATCATCTTTTTCATTGGTTAATTTTTCTAATCTTTCTTTATCATAAGTATCTCTTAGTGTTTTAATCTTATTAAGATTTGTATTTAATTTTGTTTTTTTATTTGTTAAATCATCATTAAATCTATTAATATTTTGATTAATAACATCGGGGTTTAGGGTCTCAATATCTTTGTTTATTTTATGAAGTTTTTTAATTAAATCATTTTTAAAATCTACTCCTTTAGATATTGATTCTTCAAGTTCCTTAATTTTTACATCTTTTATTTCACCAATTTCATTTTCAATATCTGCAATTTCTTCCTTATATTTTAATATTTTTTCTTCTGTTGATTCGATATTGATTACAAGTTTTTCTGTATTTTTTTGATACTCATTTTTATATTGTTTGAATTCATCTAGTTTTTTATCGAAAATATCCAAACCTAAATCATACAATAGATTATCAATAAAATCAGCTTTATTTACAGATAAAATTCTATTTAGGGTGTCTGCAGTTGTTAAAACAAGTCTGTTAAAATTATCATAATCACCAATAATTTTATTGATTACCTTTTGTGTTTTTATTCTATCTTCTTCGGATAGATTTTGATTATCTTCAGATATTTCATTATTTTCAGAATATATTTCATCTGGTGATGATAATTTATAATATTTTACAATACTAGGTGATCCAGTAATTTCTGTTTTACCTCTATTCCATTTTCTATTTGTTTGTCTAAAAACACCATAATATTCACCATTTGCTTCAATAACAGCATATCCATTACAAAAATCAGCATCTAGTTTATTGTTAATAAATCGGTTATCACCATTTTTTTGAGTTTTTTCAGTCTCAATAGTTTTACCATACAAAACATACATTAATAGTTGAATGATAGATGATTTACCACCCCTATTTTTTCCACCTATTTGAGTAGTACCAATATAATTTCTAAAATCCAAATCAATATTTTCATATGATCTAAAATTTCTTCCCTGAATTTTTATTGGTTTCCATATAATGTTTTCGACATCACCACTAACAACTCTTTTTGAAATTTCATCATCCAATTTAAATATATCTTGGATAAAATCATTTCCCCAACCTAATTCCTCTAAATAATTTTTAAAAATCTTTTGCTGAACATCTTTTGAAACAATGTTTTCAAGTTTTAAATCACTCTTATTTTCAATTTCGATTTCTTCTGTTACAATAAAATCTTTTGGGTGTGTAATAACATGTGTGTTACCATATGTATTTTTAATATATTTATTTACCAATGAAATATTTTCAGTATTATAATCAGATGGAAATACATTCCAAATGACTCTAATATTCATATATTTTGTTGGGTTTTCGATTTCAAAATCCAAGTACGAAAAATCTGTAAATCTATTTACTTTTACAGTTCTATAACTATATTCGGATTTAATTTCTCTTTTTTCGTGTGTAATATTTTTATTATCACTAACATCCCATAAAACATAACCATGAAAAGAATCATCACCCTCGGCAAAATTTTGTGCAATTAATGATGATGGGTATATTGCTTTAATATTTGATTCTATTTTCTTTTTTAATCTTGGCATATTTATTTAGATTTAGTTAAATATTTTTCAGAAATTGCAAAATTTTGTCCGACTGGATATTTTGTATTATCTGATTGTATTACAAGTAATACAACAACAATTGAATTATCGTAATACGTGTATTGATATTCACCAGTACATTTTATTGTTATATTATCATTTTTAAAAAGATGTGAAGTTACAATGTCATCCTTTTTAAATTTACTATTAATTTTACCGTATTCATTTTCTAAATTTTTAATATCTTTTTTTAAATCATCAATCTGTTTTCTTTTTTCTTCAATTTGTTTAATAAATTCAACTTGTTCCATATTATTATTATTTTAAAATTCTTGATATTTATGTATATCCCCAAGCATTAATATATGACCTTTAAAGTCCCCTAATTTGCGATATCTTGGCGAATCCAATACTTCGCCAGTATCCGTTACAGAACCGCTAATAGGGTCATGAAAAAGGTTAATAAAGGTATGTCCTTTTTTCTCTAATGATTCGAAATTCTCACCATTATTAAATTGTTCATCAATCTCTTTAGAATAAAACCCAGACGATCTTTTCTTTTTGTTAATTTCATTCCAAGGATTAATACCATCAATATGATCATGTACAACAAAAATAATATTTTCATCATAAAAATAAAAACCAGATTTGTTGTAATATGTAATATTATTTACAGTATCATCACATATTTTAACAAGAGTCTCAACAGAATCCAATCTTTTTCTATTTTTAATATTTAAATCATGATTACCCCTGATCAATACAATTGGTGCGATTTGTGTAATTTTATACATAATATCTTTTGCCAATACATACATTTCATTTGATGTATTTAATTTATCATGAAATAAATCACCAGATACCACAATTAAATCTGGCTTAGTAATTTTCAAATCATTTATAAAATTATCAAAAACATGTTTATATTCTTCATGTCTATTTGTTGACATTCTAATATGCCAATCTGCCGTATGTGCAATTTTATTAATCATATTTTATTATTTTTACCAAATTGAAATTTTATTACTAATCCCTACACCAACATACCAACCAAATCCATTTTCTGTTAAACCATAACCACCTTGAAAACCTATTGAGATTTTTGGTTCTTTATGATTAGATATTTTTATTTCACTCAGATTAACAATTTTTGTATTAGGATTATGTGAAATACCCTCAACATATAGATATCGTTTACCGAATAAATTATCTCTTTTATAATATGAGACTAATGTTAGTGAATCTTTTACATTATAATTAAAATAAATATCATCATTATTTGAATCTACAGTATTAAAAACATATTTACCATTAACATCAATCCAATCATCATTATAACCAAAATTTCTACTAATCCTTACATTGTTAATTGTTCCGTCATTGTTATATGTTGTATCATTAGTTGAATTAACAGAATCTAATTTCAATCTTAATTCACCAATCGTTGTTAAAGATGTTCTATATAATCCATTTAAGTTTTTATAATTTTTATTAATATTTGAAAATTCTTGTGTTAGCCTATCTAATTCATTTTCATATACAACTTTTAATGTTTTTAAATCACTCTCTGCTGATTCGGCTTTTGCTCTATAAAAACCATTTTCATCTACAAATGTTTGTAATTTATTATCGATTTTATTCAATTCTAAGGATAGAATTTCATTGTCTTTCTTTAAATTATTTGATTTTGTATTTTCAATTATAAATAAAATCGTTGTTATTACTGAGAATACTACTAATATTGTTATTATTTTATTGTTTATATTCATAAGCTTTGATATTTTATAATCTCGTTATCTGTTAAATATTTTATATTATTTAATATGTATTCAGGTAATTTATCTGAACCAATTTTTTTTCTTAGTTCATCGATATCTGTCTTTGGTGGTAATTCCACAAATTTAATGTTTTTTAATGATAAATTTTCAAAAATATTAATATATTTTATCGTTTGTTTTATTGCATCAGAATCTAATATAAAAACCAACTGTGGTTTATACATTATAATTTTTTCAAAAACATATGGAATGAATTCTTTTCCCAATAAACATAATGTATTAAATGGTATTGACATGTAATCAAAAACACCCTCAACAACATATACCGTTGACGACCAATCAATGTTATATTCATTAAATATGATATTTTGAGTGGTCTTAGGTTTTCTATATGTTATTTTGTCATTAATATAAGTTCTAGCGATGAAATAATTTAATTTTTTATTATTATCATATGATGGTATTATTATCCTATTTTTATAAAAACCATCAACACAAAAACCAATATTTAATTTATTTATAAGATTAATATCAAAACCTCTTATATATGTTATATAATTATATGCTTCATTATGTGATGGTAAATCTTTATCAATTTCACTAAATTTAATAAATTCTTTGGGTAATATTATTTCTTTATGTATCTCATCATCCTCAGCATTCTCTGGATTTAAAATCCTATAATCAATTCCATCGTAATTATCAATATATGTATTATATATTGACTTTGTTGAATAATACTTTAATAGTTTTGGTATCGGACCAGATATCTCACATTTCCAGCACTTATATACTCTTTTTTTAAGATTTATCTCTAAATTATATTTCTCATCTGGTTCATAATTATTATATAATTTAGCACAATGTGGACAGTTTACTTGTATCTGTTCACTATTGTTTTTATTTTTAATACCACCAAATGCAGTATTAAGTAAATCTTTTAAAAAGCCATATGCCATAATTATTTATTTAATAATGAGTGCCATGTGAGATTAGAAAACGATGTAAAATATCGATAAGTACATCAACATCTTTAGTACAATATTCCGAAATTATATCTAACCCATTTTCGTTATCATTATAATAAATATTTGATATAATTTTATTATTAACCTCAACAGATTTTGGTGATTCAATGTTCAATACATTACACAGAATATCCAAAGATGTTGGTTCAAACGATCCAAATCTCCAAATTTTCATAGTATCAACAATTGGACTCTCCCAAGGTTTTAAATTAAAAATATGTAAAATTTTCGGTAACTCCAATAAATTGATGATATATCTTTTAATTAAAAAAGGAATATCAAAACCTTCTATATTATGTCCACACAGTTTAAGGTTGGAATTTGATTCATATATTTTATTTAAAACATTTGCAAATCTTGCTAAAATATTAACCTCATTCGTATCTGTTATGTTTTTAATAATCTTATTATATCCTTTTGAATCATCATCAATTTTAACCATACCATATGATATTGTAATGATTTTTGAAAATTCTGGGTATAATGATGCATTATTTCTATAGCAAATTTGAAGATCATCTGGTGTGTAATTAGAATCTAAATTATTCTTTTTTATCATTTTATCGATAAAAAGTTTACTTAGTTCTGGTCTAGATTCCTCAAATTCGCTAAAGAATTCAAATTCTGTAATAGTTTCAATGTCTATAAATAATAGACTTTTTAGTTCTTTCTTTGATAACATGCCAATTTTTTTTACTTGGCACAAATTTATATCATAAAAATAAGAAAAACAAAAAATATGAAACAGAAAACCACAAAATCATCAAATTATCTCTATTGAATAATTGATTCTTAATATCTATGAAATCCTTATTTTTTATAAAATCATTCTTTAACCCAATTAATAAATAAGTAAATCTACCCAACATATATATGATAAATGTTATGGATAAAAAGAATAAAAAAAATAAAATTCCGTTAAATAATCCCATTACTTTTAGATTGTTTCTAAATTTAATTTATTATTGATTGAAATATCAAAAATCTTATATACTTCAATCATTCCTTCGATATCCGATCTTGTTTTGTCTAATGAATATTCTAATGTTTCTTCCCAATAATCAATCAAGAAGTCAATATCATCAATATCATTATCATAAAAGGTTGCGAGAAAATATTCAAAGAAATAATCAAACAGTTCATAATTATCTTTAAAATTTAAACCTTCCTCAATAAAGTCATCACAAACTTTATTAAATGCCCATTTAAAATGATCTCTTTTATTCTTTCTGGTTTTGATATATTCATGACCCAAAAACGTATCACCAATATTATTACATAGACTAATAATAAAATCTCTATAGGTTTCTAATCTTATTTTATTAATATTGTTGTTTTTATATTCCTTCACAATTTCGTGACTTTTAAGATTTTCAGTAATATTTACAAAAAGTTTATTATAATTCTTTTGATTTAAATCTGACATTGTTTTGTTATTTAATATTACAAATATAATTATATTATTTTAAATATTAAAATTTATATTTAATATTTTTTCCTTTTGATAAATATTTTTTACTATCATAACCAGATAAATGTTTGAATTTCGATAAATCCAATCCTTCATTAAGGTTACTATTTTTAATACAATGATAAATATTACCAGTATCCAAATCATAATAGAATTCATAGTTATCCATAATATCGGTAACTGATTCATTTAATTCTACTTTATTGGTATATGTATTACCAATACCATCCATTCTGATTATTACTAAATTATTTGTAATATCCTCAACTTGAGTACTCTCATTTAATCTAAAATTAACAAATGTACTCTTATTTAATTTATTAATATATTTACCCGATACCATATATGATTCATCAAATTTCTCTTTATATTTAGATTCGGTTTCTGTCGGTTGTGTATCTTTATTATATAATGATTGATTCTTTCTTTTCTCAATTCTTTCACGACCCTTATCATAAATATCCTCACCCATTTCATTTTTAACTCTTTCCTTATATTTTTCGGATGGTTCGATATCATAATCCAAATCTTCCATACCCTTTGGTATATCATCATATTCGGAATCAAAATCTTCTTTTTGATCAAATTTAACGGGCTTAAACTCATCTTTCATTTGTTCCTTCTCGATATCTTGAGATGATTTGATTTTATCTTCCTTATCTTTTTTTACCGCATCTTTAACTGCATCAGATATTTCTTTATTAACTTTTAAATCATTGTAAAAATTCTTTTCATTCTCTTTTGATAATCTATCTTTTAATATCATTGCAGAATGTCTTTTTTCTTCTTCCAGTTCCATTACAATACTCTCAAACAAACTAGAATTTGTTAGATAATTTTCAGATTCGACAATCACACTACCATCAGGCATATAAGGAACCTTTTTAGAAAATCTTGAACTTTCTGGATTTTTAGCAAATGCATGTGGTGTTAAATATCCAACATATCCTGCAGCACCACCAGCACTACCCGTAGTTGTTGTTTCTTCAATATTTTTTTCTTTAGTTTCAACTTTTTTTGGTTTCTTTTTTACAACTTTTTTATTATCTTTCATTTTATCTTCTTTCTTTTTATATGATTTTTTATGTTTAGTTCTTTTGTCATAATCAACAAAATCACTATCGTCTATTTTACCGTCTGGATTACCTCTTCTTTTTTTAGGGACTTCAATAGTATTTTTATATTTTGTCATATATTTATTATCAGCCAAAACATATTCATTAAACAAAATATTCATAATAACCTCATTCCAATGGTAACCAAATTTAAATGGTCCATCAACAGCCATTCTATTATATTCATTTGTTAATGTTTCATCATTTCTAACAAGATTTTCCATCTTATTTAATGACCATATATCCCTTTTGGATTTTAACGCATCATCCTTTAATTTTGTATCACCGTCTTTTTCGTTTATATTCAACCTATTACGGTAATAGTAATCTAGAATTAGATCATCTTTTTTTGATGGTTTATTTTTTTCAGTTTTCATATTATAATTTATTTTCCCATTGTGTTCTTTGTGCCCAAAGAAAACGATAAAAATTAATCATAGCTTCTCTTATAACATCCTTAAATATATCTTTATTCTCTTTCTTTTTATAAAGTTTTAAAACTTCATCCTTCAAAATATCTTTAAGAACTTTTTTTACTTCACTATTTACAATATCTTTGATTTCGGTTTTTGTCATTTTATTAGTTTTGTAAGATTGAACTACATTTATCAAATAGCTCGTTAGCAAATAGATTATATACCTGATCACAGAAACCATATATTGTTGTTTGGTTATTAGCATCTAATACTCTTTTGCTCTGTTCTGGTAATTGAATATCTAATGTTGATGAGTCTCTATTTCCTGAATCAAATATCATGTATATGGAATAATCATAATTATCATGTGTGTATGTACCATTAATAATTATCTTATTATCATCCATATTGATATTATTAACAAAAATTCTATATGTTTTAATAGAATTAATCGATTCAAGTATCGATTCCTTATCTTGATCATTTAAATTTGTTTGGAGTGTTTTATTATCTTCAGATTCCTCTTCTTCTTCATTTATGAGAATCCTTGTATTTCTCATAATACCCAACAAATTTCGCATATCATGCATATTCATAATATTTATTTTAATATAAATACTATCCTATTTTTTCAAATCTTTCAAAAATTTCTTAAAATCAAAAGATGGGTTTAAATCTGTTAAATTTACATCGAAGTTTGATCTGCTAACAATTCCATTATATGTTTTTGTAATATCATCATATGCATTATGACCAATGCTATCGTCATTTATGTTTAATTCTAAACATAATATTCGACATAAATAAACAACAGCCCCATATTGCTCTTTTGTATATGGTTCATAATATTCATAACCCCTCCATTCTTTTTTAAATATATTATCGTTTTGATTGTATATTTCATTTAAATCATTAAAATATATATCTGTATCATCATCATAATATAAATGACCCATATTTTCTAACAAAATAGAAACAGATCTTTTATCAATTAAATGATCACCTATGAAATTACTATAGTATATTGGATTATAATGTTCATATATTATACCCTCTCTTGTAATTGTATATGTATTTAGTGTTTTTTTATTTTTATCGTTTTTATTTAATTCTCTTATAATATGATTATTATTTTGTCTATTTGTTGAACCTAATATTATTAATGATTTCTCATATTCATTATCATAATAATAATTATTATCAACATTATATGTTTCTCTATCAATATTATATATTTTCTTTCTTCCCATAATTTTTTTTATTATTCTACAAATTTACTATTTATATATAAAAAATGCAATGTATCGATTATTAACTAGTAAATTTATGACAGATATTCTTAGAGATAAGGATTCTGAAAAATATAGTATAACCAAGACTATTGCATTAATATCATTTATATTATTGATTTTTATTATATTAATTGCAATATATATAATGATCGTTAATAAAGAAATCGATCATTTTATGGTTGGTGAATTAATGTTCTTTATATTAACATTATTAGGTTTTAAAAATTTCAGCCCTAATCGTGATTATAGTAGTGTAAACAAAAAAGGGAGTGTTTCAAACCCCCCTTCTACTGATTAATCATTGTTATTACTAACCGAAAAAGAACCCCCAGTACTACTACTAGTGTATGTTATACCAGTTGTTGGGTAATATGGGTAATAATATGGGTAATATTCAAAGGATTTAACAATCGTATATTCTTCCGATTTTTTGATTGTTGACATAAATTCAGCCAATTCACTAAATGGAATATCTTCCAAGAGTTTGATTGTTCTATTTTTTGTATCTACTTCAATTTTCATTTTAAAATATTTTAAATAATTTTTCTAATAATGATTCTTTTTTCTTATTATTTTTTCGTTCTTGAATTTCATTCAACATATTATCGAATTCACCAGATTTAATCTCTTCAATTATCTTTTTTTTTGATAATTGATTTTCAATATTAGTATCTTCGATATCGTTATTAAACGATTCTAATTCATTTTCTAAATTCTTTATATTTTCAAATAACTTACTTTTCTCCTTCATTAGGTTTAATATTATCTGTTGAATCTACATTTTGTTTTGATTCTTGAGCTTCTAGTTCTTTATTTAATTCATTCATTAAATTATCCTGTTCTTTAGTAAATTTACTTTTAAGATCGTTTATTTTATTCTCAAGTTCAATTCTTTTCTTATCGATTACAACATTTTTATTAATTAAGTTGACAAGATATCCATAAAACTCATCTTTATTTTTTTCATTATTTATGGGACTTGCCTTTAATAACATTAAATCATCTGTTTCACCCATTAATTCAATATCAATCAAATTTGTATTCATTACCCAATTTTTGGGTACGCCTAATTTATATGCGAATTGTGTTTCAGTCTCACTTATAAATATTGTATCAATTCCAATTAAATATTCTGAAATTGGTTCAAATAATTTTATTAACGATTGTTTATTTATATCTTTTTTTTGTCTCATATTATTTTAATGAATTTAAAAATTTATCAACAGTACCCTTTGGAATATACTGATTAAACTTTGTGGATTTTTTAAATTCTTCAATCTTCTTCACAATTTCATCATAACCAAATGAATCTTTTTTTACGGTATCTTCCTCAACAAATACTTTTGATTTATTTTCGAGGTAGAACATAACTGCAGTTTTTACAAATGTTTCAGCTTCACTCATATCCGAACCATAATCAGATACATCCATTAAAAGTCTATCATCGGTATTATCACCCTCTTCTGTTGGTTGTTCTACAACAGGTTCTTCTTGTTGACCCTCTTCTTTTACGGGTTCATCCACTACTTTTGTAGATTCATCTGTTGCTGCTTTCATTTTTGCTTCTTCTTCTAATTGTTTTTTACTTTTTCTAGGCATTTTATTTTTATTTATTTTAATAATTATTCAAGATCAAATGTTGTAAATTCATCATTTATGAAATTTATGTGTTGTGCTTTACCATCTTGGTGAATAATAACGTGTGATTGTAACCATGATGATGGTCCTACATTATAACCGAGTCTTAATTTTGTCGATGTACCCACACATAAAAACCCATCTTTTCTTGACGGAGAATGTGAATGACCCACAATCATTTTTGTATTTAATTTTCTAAAATTCTCTACAGATCCTCTTGATCCATTACTTGCAATATCACCATGTAAACCACATTCATATCCTTTAATCCTATACGATGAATTTCTACCTAATGTTATATAATTAGGAAATTTTTCATTTATTAATTCAGGTATAATACCCTTTACCTTTGCTAAATCACCACTATATTGTTTCAATAATTTAGAGCTTAAATCCATATACAATAAAGAATTTTTATATGTTGGTTGTTTTTTCCAATCTTCATTTTTTAACCATCTATCTAAAAAATCATCGTGATTCGATCTAACAATAACAACATTTTTATAATCTTGAAAATTTTCTAAAAATTTTAACATCGTTGTTAATTCATTTTCTAAATTATTTTTATTATTTACTTCTTTATTATATTGAATAAATGGATCTTTCATTTCATGATGGTTTATTGAATTACCATCAAAAATATCATGTAATACAATATGTTTTGGATTATATTTTGAAATGAATTTTTTTGTTTGTTTTATTACATTTTCATCATGTACACCACAATGAATATCACCCAACACAATCCCTTCGATTTTATCGATTTTATTCACCTCAGCATCGTTAACATGATATATTAAATCGGTGAATGCACCTGTTCTGTCGTTGGCAGTTACCTGTCTAATAAAAAATGTGTCATTATCTTTTATTTCTACAATAGCAAAACCAAAAGTATGGTGAAATTCACCCTTTTTACCTGCCTTAGAGTCTGTATAATTCTTTAATGTAACAGAACCAGTGGTTAACATCATCTTGGGCTTATTGCCCTCTAAAACGGGTATCATTTCCATTTGTACCTTTGGACTACCAAATATACATGAGTTGATTCCCGATAAACCCTGCATACCAGTCATTGGATTTACTGCAGTGGGTTGAATTTTAACATCAGATAAAATTGAAACATACTTATGAATATCATGTCTATTTGCATCAAGATAGGGTAGTACTGAATTATCCCACCATTCATCAGTTTCTTGTTTATCTGACCATACAGACGTTGGATTTTTATATCTACCCGCAATAACATGAATATCCGCATTAATAAATTCCGCATAAGCTTTTATATTTTCAAAAAATTTTGTGTGTACTTTTGTTGCATTTTGTGCATATGTTATGATAAATCTTTTTTTCGTTTTATCATATTTCTTTTCTTTTGCAATTAAAAATTGTTCAGATTCTACTTCTGGTTTTTCTTTTAAATTTAGCTTAGTTGATACCCATTTACGAATAGTTCTTTCAGTGACTGAGAACTTTTCACCCAAAATATGGGCCATCTTCTCCCACGAAACATCACCTCTATTTAAATAACTATATTTAATATATTCAATATCTTTCTCTGATAAATCTTTAAACTTCATTTATATTTTATTTAACAATGCAATAGTAATTAATATTTATTATGTATCCAAATTTATATTTTATTTTCTTCTAAATATTTTAAATTATTATCAATTTTAATACAAAGTTCTTTAAATTTTATTTCGTCTTGTATAGATAATTCAAACCACTCATTTAACTTATTATTGTATGAGAAAAAATTATGTAATGCTTTTTCAATTTTATATGCATTTTTAGATTCATATTTATCAATTAAATATATTTCTTCCGCATTACCAGTTTGTAGTTGTTTAATTCTTTTTTGTATGTCTTTTGTAACGCCAATTTTATAATTTGAATTATCGGATAATCTAATCAAATAGACAAACATTTCATTATATAATTCCTTTAATCTTTAGCATTGAATATCCAACACAATAGCTATCACTCAAATCATATGATTCCTTTGCTAAATCACCCTTTTTATTATATAACCATTCGATATTCTTTTCAATTTTATTTACCTTTTCCCATATATATACCTTTTTATCAATTCCTTTTGGAAATGATAATACATCAACTCTCTCACCTTTTCTATATTTTGTTGTAACAAATTCAGGACAAAATACTTTTCTTGAATCATGTACTGTGATTAATTCTGGTATTATATCAAAAATATCGTATATTATATAACAACAAATACCATTAAATTTTTGTAGTAATGCCGAAGTAAATGAATTATTTGACATAATTAATGGCTCTTCAACAAAAATTCCAGAAATATCACCATTAAAATCTTTCTCGATATAATCCTTAACATTTGTTATATATTCTTTAAATAATATAGACTTTGCAATATATCTCTGATATTCTGGTACCTTTTTATCTGTTGTTAATTTTAAATGCTTTAGCCCGATTAATTTACCCTTGTCATCAAAAATAGACATACCAACATTTGTTGTTGATATGTCCAACGATAGATAATATTTTTTATTCATTACTATCCTTAACTTCTTTAAGAATTAGTTTTTCAATGAATTTTCCCAATTTTAAAAATTTCTTTTCACAATACAATTTAGCCATATTGTGTACTTGTTCATTTATCTGAACCGATTTTGTTTTTTCCTTCATGATTTATATAAAATTTTATATTTTTTTATATAAATACTATCAAAAATATTTTTTTATAAAATTATCAACATCTGATGGTAATATCACTTTATCTGAAAACGGTTCTAATTGTTTATATTCTCCCTCTGTTTGTTCAAATTTTACATTTTCAACATTATAGCCAATTGTTTTTAATGAATCATTGTTACTTGACATTCTTACAAAACCAGTTATGGTTGAATCTTTCCAGAAGATATTTATTTGTCTATGGTCATATATTGTCCATCCAATACCACCAGTATGTGGTATATACCAATCATTAAATTTTGTTTTTTCCGTTAAAAATGGACTACTAAACATTGCATTATATTTATATGCGATTAACACATCATGTTCGCCCGTAATATTAAATGTTGATTTCAGTACTGTAAATGTACCATTTTTTAAATTTTCAGAAATATCTGAATCTAGAACATAACTCCATCTAAACCATTTACCATTTGTTGCACCGTTTTGTATTTGTTTCTCAACAACAGTCCTTTTAAGTGGTTCATCTACTGTTCCAAAATTAATTTCATCACCAGCTTGTAATTCAGCATTTGATACGATTGTTCTTCCTCTTGGTCCATAATTAGTATTGGTGTCATATTCATAATTATCACCCACATTAACTCTATTAAAATTAAATGTCATCCCATCATCACTAATAGAATCATCATATACGTTAAATACGAATCTATCAACTTGTAATATTGTTCTAACACCAATAGCCTCATATCCGTGATGTGTTTTAACCAAATCAAATGGTTCACCTAAAGATACTATCTTTCCGTGTGATACAAATGACTTATTTATAAATTTAGTTGGATTATAATAATGTGTCGGTAAAAAATATTCAACATTACCATTAAAATAGGAATCTCTTGGATTATGTATTGTAACATTATCCCAAATACTTCTCAATCTGTTATTTGTGTTACACTTTAATTGTTGGAAAACTGGTCCATTATGTACAACATCTTTTGCAATAACATTGATATAACCATCATTATCATTGGGTGAATAAACAAATCCAGCCAGTGCCCATGATAATTGATTTTTATTAGATGGTTCACTGCCAATTAATGCAAAATTTCCAGATTTAACAGTGTTTGGTTTTGTATTAAATATTGTTTTCATTTGAATTGCAGTTTTAAATAACTGCCCCATTGGTTGTACCATGTTTACACCAACAATCGCAAATTCACAAAACTCCGATTCGAATAAAAATAATCTAGATGTAAATGGTTTATCCCATCTACCAATTTCCAGTGTGGGTCTTTTTTGTTTATCTAAATTACCTATAATTGCTTTTAATTTAGGTTCTACCGTTGTATGTTCGGTAATTCTATATATTTTATTATCTTTTAACTTTAATATTTTATTTGTTTGCTGTAACGCAATTCTCCATGCTTCATTTACATCATTAGATAATTCTTCTAATGTTATATAATTATCAGGTAGTACCTCTTCTGGTGTTGTTGGTTCAACTGGAATTGGATCGGGTTCTGGTTGTGGTATTGTTGGATTTGGTATCACTGGTGTTACAGTAACCTCATCACCAAACCATTTTACATTTAATTTTATAGTAAGTTGCATAATTTATTATTTTATAATGGTTTTTCTTTATCTGTTGTAATTTCTACTGGTGGGTTCCATTGTCCAGTAAATCCAGTAAAATTAATAATATTATAGCTTACAGATTGATTCAAATCACCACCACTTGATTGTCTATAATATCCATTATGTTCAAAATCTTTAAACCAAATATCTAATTCTTTATGATTATAACTCAAATGTCCATATGGATTTCCATGAAATACGTCAAATTCATTATCGTTAATTCTCCAATTAGCATTAGATTTATATATATAATAACAATCTCTAAATTCACCATCTAATAAATATTCACTATTAGATTTAACAACCTCAACATCATGTATATTACCCTCTGGTAAATCTTTGTCTAATATAATTGAACTAAATGGCATCTGTGCTGCGTGTCTTTTACCAATTAATTCACTAGTATTTCTAAATTCTTCAACCATTTCCCACCATCCTGGTTTTTGTTTACCTATAACAGTATATATTTCCTGATTAATTTTAAATTGATCCCCAACCTGCCATTCTATAATATCTGTCATATCACCAAATGCAGGATTACCAACAGTTCTTATTACATTTTTTGATATATCAATTTTTTTTATTGGGTTTGTAGATATTCTATAATGATTAACTATTTTATATTTTTGTCCTACTCTCGGTATTGTACCAAACATCGCTTTTATATAATCATTACTTACCGTTTTTGTATTATAATCGTTTACATTCCATTCGGTATTATTATTATGTGCCACATCATAAATTCTTTCAAAAAATCTTGAAGGGTATAATAAGAAAAAGAATTTGTCGATTGTAACCGCAAAAAATCGATTATCCCATCCTCTATTATATAATGATAATAATGTGAACGGATAAAAACCATTTGGTGTTATATCTTTATCTAATTCAAAAACATACTCAGGATAATTACCATTTATTATTTCTTTATCAAACCCACTTTTATCATTGGTTAATCTAACCCTTGATTCATATATATATGGATTCCATTCATTTTCATTAGTTAAATCAGTTTTAACATTATCAAATACTAACTGTAATTTACCGTTTTGAATGCTATTTTTTGCATCGATTAAAAAAGGACCCGCATGTATAAAATTTTCAACCCTTACATAATTACCTCTATTAGAACCCCATAAAACACCAATACCAAACCCACCATTTTTGCCAAGATATGTTGTATCACAATTTGTTATTACCAATCTCCATTTCGAATTTTCATCTTTTTCTGAAACTGCAATTCTTGGATTATATGTATTTGTTGTTTTAATTTGTGGAGGTAAACATATATTTATATTATTAATTGTAAGATCTGCACCGTCTAATAATTTAAATAAAAAACCATTTTGTTTTTCATCAATATCAGATCTATAGTTTTCTTTTCCAACTAATAATGTTGCCCTTTTATTACTGCTTTTTATTGTTAATTTTCTTGATAAATCAATTGTTTTTATATCATCTATTCTGTATATTTTATTCTCTGGTAAATGTATTTCATCTACTGATAAATCATTCACTAACCTATAAAATTCTTCGGTAAAATTAATAATTTCATTAATTTGTTTTTCAGTATCAATTATTGGTTTTGTATTTATATTATTTTCCGAATTTTCTAATTCTGGTTGTGTTACGATAACCTGATCACCAAACCATTTAACATTTAATTTTATAGTAAGTTGCATAGCCAAGTAAAGAAATTTTTAAATATACATTTATTAGGTAATATAATTTCATCTATAGATATTTTTTTTACTTCTATATTAGATTGAGGTATTAATATACCATTTACTTTTACTTCGGATATTATATTAATTTTTATTACCTCTTTTCTCATGCTTACCTAATTAAGAAACATTTATATTTGGTAATACAATTTCACCTATTACAACTTTACTAACTTCTACCTGTGCATCTGGCATTACAACACCATTTACTTTTACTTCTGCAGTGATTTCGATTGTTATATTTTGCTCGTTCATGATTTTTGTTATTTAATTATAAATACTATATTTTTTTATATTTTATATTAAATGTTTGTTAAAAGAATAATAATGTATAAATATTTTTTATGGTACTATCTAATCTTCAATTACAAGTACGAGGTTTAAATCATTTGCAATATATTCAAAGGCAAAATCATTACTACCATCCCAATTAATATAATCTTCACCAGATATTATAACATTACCATCTACTAAAATTTCCCCATTAATAACTTTATCTGGTTCCCCTTCAACTTCAGAAGGTATTACAGTATCTGCCTTTTTTAAGTAATAGTAAAATGTACATGATGATTTTAAATCATCATTAATAATTCTGGCATCTAAAACGGAAGCTTCAAATGAAGCTCCATTTTTCCAAATTTGAATAGGTTGGATTGTTTTCATTTTTAAATATTATCTCTATTTATTATAAATAGTATTTTTTTTATATCATACTGGGGCACTTACAATTCTTGTAAAAATTTGAAATTCAATAACACCGCTAGAACTTAACGAACCTGTTGTAGCTACTGGTCTACTTGGGGTGTTATTTAACGAAGCCCTTATCAATGCCCCACTTAATTGTCCACTAAAACCATCTACAACGACATTTGCTGGTGTTGTACTCCATGTAATACCCTGAAATGTTAAACTACCATGAAAATCATAATCATAATCCTCACCAGCTGGTAATGACGGTAATTCAATATATAGACTACCAGAACCACCACTATAACTATTCCATCCAATTCTAACAAAAATTCTAATTAAATTACCGAACCTTGTCCATCTTCCAACTGGTGTACTTGGTGTATATGTAGGGTTTGAGATTGTACCTTTTAATACTGGTGTAAATGTTCCTTCTGTTTGCGTTTGTAAATATCTTGCATCACCCCAAGCGGTGTCGAAAGATATTATTCTATCAGTAGATAAATTACCACCTCCTGTTAATCCAGTTCCTGTTGATATTGTTCTATTTTGATTAACAACTCTTACATTATTTTCAAAAATACCTCCCGCATTTATTGCACTATTTCCTGATGCTTTATAGGTTGAATCACTAACAAAATGCCAAACACCACCAAAACCATTATATGGACTATCATTATGCCAAATATGGTCAATATTACTAGAACTACCATTATTATCATTAGAAATTAATGCATTATCATTAAAATGAATATTCCCATTTGTATTTATTCCACCAGCATTTAATTCTAATTGATATAAATTATTTGTACCTCCACCATATGACCTAATAATGGTTGCAAATGAGCCTGTTGTAGTACTTGTCATTGTAATAACAGATCCACCCGAAACACGATATATTGATGTGGCATTCGCTACATTAGTTCCAGAACCAGAACCAATTGCATTCGGGACAATAATTAAATCACCCGTCATGGTATCACCAGTGATATTAGTATATCTAGCATCACCAAATGTTGTATCAAATGAAAATACACCACTAGCTAAAGATAAACCAGTTCCAGCAGAATAAGTAGTATTTGTATCTGTTGATGAAATTGTAACAGTTTTAGTTGTACCATTAAATGAAACGGATGTTGCACCAGAACCTGCAAATCTAACATTCTCATTTACCCCAAATGTGAATTGTTGAGTACCTGCCGAATTCGCAATACCATGATTGTGTGATAATGATGTTAAAAATCTACCATCTAAATCAACAGTAATAGTACTTGTGTCTTGTTGTGTTAAAGTTAAAATACCATTTCCAGTATTAAAACTAGCTGAATTTATTTTATCATTATATGCGGTATTCCAGTTAGATTGGCTTGCTGTTGTTGGTATTGAATACCCTGATTGTAATCCAATTGTTATAGTTCCTGAAGAAGTAACAGGTGAGCCACTAACAGATAAACCAGTTGGTACTGATAATGAGACCGATGTTACGGTTCCCGTATTTGATGTATACCCATTTGGGTTACTAGATAAATAATATGTATTCGTATCTAATGTAAATGTGCCATTAGCAGTCATTTTAACAAATGAATTAGATACATATGTTAAATCTGCAAGTGATGTTAGGTTATTACTAAGTGGTTGACCACCCAAACCAGTTAAAGTATATGTTGGTATATTTAAGATACCAGTACTTGTATTGTATGTTGATGAGCCTGAGTTACCATTAGTTGTTAATGATATCGCATTTCTTGCATCTGAATCTGTATATTGTGTAATTGTAGATGATATAACAGGATTACCAGATACCCCAGTACCATTAGAAATTGAAATCCCAGTACCTGCAGTTATTGTTCTTGCTGCAACAGTTCCTGACCCAGTTCTAACAATAAAACCATTTGTTGCTAAATTATGTAGTGCTAGTGCTTGTCCTGTTAGCGATATTGTACCAGATGTTGTTATACTACCACCAATCAAACCAGTTCCAGTTGCAACAGAAGTTACAGTACCAACATTCCATGTTCTATTTGCAGATAAGTTTAATGTGGTACCGTTTATTGTTATTGTTCTGGTTTGTGGTACATATGTTGCTGCCGCAGTAGAAGATAATAAATATCCAACAAGTGAATGATCACCCCATCCAAATGCCGTTTGTCCATTAATTATTCTACTGTCGTTACCCTCGGCTACCGTATCCGAACTTGTACCAAATACAACTGATATTGTTCCAGTTGTTGTAATAGGACCACCAGTTAAACCAACACCTGTATTTACTTCAGTAACAGTACCACCACCACCGCCAGTAATAGTCCCATTAACCCAATTAGTCCCATTATATGTTAATACTTGTCCACTCGCTGGAGATGTTAATACTACATTAGAAACGTCACCTAAATTAAACGTACTTAACGATATTGTTGGATTCCCAGACGCACCGCTGCCATTTGTTACTGTTATAAAACTGCCACCAATTATTGTTCTACTACCAATAGTAGTACCATTTCGATAAATAAATCCATTTGTGGCTAAATTATGTAGTTCAAGTGCTTGTCCTGTTAATGCTATTGTTCCAGAAGTCGTTATAGTACCACCAGTTAAGCCACTACCTGCAACAATACTTGTAACAGTACCAACATTATATGTTCTATTTGCTGATAAGTCAAATGTTGTACCATTTATTGTAAATGTTCTTGATTCAGGAACACCACCTAATGTAGATATTGTTAAATTACCAGAATGATATATTAATTTCCATCCATTATGTACACCTGATATGTTTGGAGACCCTAAATAATAACTTTCTGTATTATATGCTCTGTTTATTGCAAATGCTCTACCATAACCAGATGTACTATCGGATGTATTTGCATAAAAAGCAACGGCAAAACCTAATGTAGATGGAAATCCACTAGAACCTGTAGTATAAGATGTTAAATCAACACCATCAACCAATGTAACATGTGACCATTCTGAACTCGTATTTAATACCTCTCTATTGTTTACATAACGAGAATCACCCCAAGATATATCAAAACCAATACTACCACTAGATGTTATTGTACCACCTGTTAATCCAGTATCAGTTGTGATACTTGTTACAGTACCCGTTGTGTATGTACCATTAACCCAATTAGTACCATTATAAAAAATAGTTTGATTAGATGTGGGGGATGTTAAAACAACATCGGATAGATTAGATAAACTTGCATTTATTGTAATAACAGGATTACCAGAAACTCCATCACCATTTGTTACGGTTATTCCAGTACCTGAAGTTAACGTTCTTGCAGTAACAGTTCCTGTACCAGTTCTAACAATAAATCCATTAGTTGCTAAATTATGTAGTGCCAATGCTTGACCTGTTAAGCTTAATGTTCTGTTTGCCGTTAAATTACCACCACCAGTTAATCCTGTACCAGATAATATAGATCTTGTTGTTGGCGTATAAGAAGTCGTATCATATTCAATTGCAGTTCCACCACTATTAACCCTTAACAGTGCATTAGAAGTGAATGTTGGGGGCGTATCTGTTAAATCCAAAAAAGCGATATTACTACCAACTTCACTAGGTGTATAATATTCCAATGCATTTTCAGCAAGATTAACTCTTAATGATTTACCAGCTTGTCCTGTATAACTAGAGGGTGTATCTAATAAACTAATAAAATTATCAACCCCACCAGAAACACCATCAGGTAACTGTGATAAATTAAATATTTGTCTTCTTTTTGCCATTTTATTCTATTATATCATCTAACAATATTGTGATGGGTGTTATATTTTTCATTTGTTAATTTGGTTTGGTTGGCCAATTTATATTAAAAGGGTCTTCTTGTAAAGTAATATCTCTTAATTTTTGTCTATAAATACTCCATTCCTGTTTTTCTTCATCAGTTAATGGCGAATCGGCTAGTTGTGTCCAGTCACATTCCTGAAGATATTCATTTCTAATTGATCGAATTGTTGACCATTGAGATTCAATTCGTTGTTGTATCTCTTCAGGACTTGCATCAGTTACTATCCAGTTTTGATAGTATTGACCATCAATTAACTCTGGTGTTCCCTCTGAATAATCTTTTGTATAATCTTGTGGAATATTTACAAGATTTACCCTATAAACTGAATAGTCTTCTAGTATTTGTGTTGTTAGATATTCAGGAAAAGACGTATTGGGATAATCAAGTTTTAACAGATCTAGTTTGTATGGGTATATTATTTCTCCCTGATTATTTATTTTTAAATATTTCATAAGCCGTATCTATCTTTATATTGATTAAAATTTAATAATATTTCAGTATCCGATAACGAACGATTATATCCTCGTACAACACCAATCTTACCATCAAAGGGATATAATGCTAAAGATCCTCTTGAATTTGCAGCACCAATCCAAGGAACAAAATCAACGTCACTGTATTGAATTGCATTATTGTTTATTGCACTCTCCCCCGATAGTTGGTAAGAAGAAAGTTCAACCCCGTCAATATAAATTCTAAATTGCGTTGTATAATTAGCGTTTGAAACGTAAGTATCGGTATTTTCCCAAGTTCCAATAATTTGATGCCAATTTCCATCAATTACACCAACATTTGAACCTGAAGAGGCTCTCCTTTCCCTCCAAGTAGTTGTACCAATGTTATCCCTCACGTGAACATAAACCGCCCCGTTTTGGTAACTATTTATTCCTTGATTCAATGTTACCTGAATATGCCCTGTAAAATTTACAGGGGTTGCTAATGTATCAAATAGACCAATTAATCTCATTTGTTCCGTAGTCTTTGTTGTTTTAAACCAAAATTCCCATGTTTGATTAGGACCCCAAATCTCATTATTGAAAAATGAAACTGGGGATGGTTCTATTCTATCATCAACACCATCAAAATCAAAGCAACCCCCTGAATCTGAACCATCATAAGTTGCTCCGTTGATCGTTCCGTTAAAATCATTTTTAGCTAGATTATATACTGTTGATCCAGTTCCTGGGTAGGATGAAGAAGATGCAAAATCATAATACAATTTTAACCCTTCCCTTGAATAATTTCTAGTTCCCCAAAACCCAAATGGTATTAAACTCATATTTTTATATATTTTTAAGGTGTTCCAAAGTTTTTAGCCATCACTCCTATATATTTAGACCCATCATAAGTTAGTGTAACAACATCAACTGAAGAAGCTGTCCCTGTAAGAGTTGGTGTTGTCTTCCCCTCCCAATGTATTGTAGGCCATGTAATTGTTCTACTACCTGTAGCATCTTGAGTTATTATTATTTGATATGTGGCACCAGATTGTGGATTAGAAAATGCAAAAGTACAATTTCCTGTTAGTGTAACTGTTTGAATATTCCCATCATTCCAATTAAATGTTACCGTTCCAGTACCAGAATTACCCTTAGCATTTGTAGGTGAATATATTTGTCCGCCTATAGATAAATTACCAGTTATACTACCCCCAGAGGTAGATAATGCACCAATATCTGTTAAATCCCAAGATACATCCGTACTACCGTTTAAGGATTTACTTGTAACACCGATTGTAATATTTCTCGCAGTTCCCCAATTAGCGGTTGTGATATTTGCCGAACCATTAAATGATGTACCGTTTATTGTTCTTGATGTTTGTAAAATTGTTGCACTTGATGCATTACCAATTAATGAACCAATAAAATTTGTGGCAGTGACATTACCATTAACTTGTAATTTCTCACCATTATCTGTCGTTGTGCCAATAATAAAATTACCACCACCAGTAACCCTATAAAATTCACTAAAATTAGCACCACCTGCTTGATCTGATGCACCAAATCTAAATGTACCTGTTGTCTTTTTAAAGAACATTACAGTTTCACTGGTACCAGCGAAAAAGGATAACCAACCACCTGTAGAACCATTTTGACTATAAATTGCAAATGAACTATCACCTCCACCATCCATGTTAAATACTTTACCAGGAACAACTGTACCTAGCTTTGTATCTACATTAACTAATATTTCACCATCAATCTTATGGATATTACTAAGTGAATTACCAATTGATACATTACCATTTAATTCAACATTACCAACAACATCTAATTTACTTGATGGATTAGTTGTACCAATACCTACATTACCAGAACCTGTTATTCTAAAGTGTTCCGAGTAACCAGAACCCCCAGATGCTGTAGAAGATCCTAATCTAAAATTACCAGCAGATTTGTAAAACATTACAGTATCTTGAGTACCAGCAAAAAAGGATAACCAACCTCCTGTGGAACCATCTTTACTAAAAATAGCATATGCATCCCCATTACCACCAGCATCCATATTAAATACCTTACCAGTTGATATTATCGATGGTATAGTTGTTGTATTTATTAAAACATTTCCTTGTAATACAGTTTTAGTAATACTTGAATTACCTAATATAACACTGTTACTACCCACACCTCTTGCACTAGCTCCTATTACAATTTCATTTGTGTTGCCAGATGCAGATGCTCTTGTGTCATATCCTAGATATAAAGAGTTGTTTGATGTTTGATTTGCTGCCCCTGAGTTGATGTATCTTCCTGAATCTAATCCATTAGCTGTGTTGTTATAGCCAGTAGTGTTATTAAATAGTGCTAAGTACCCATTAGCTGTATTTCCATATCCAGTAGTGTTATTTAATAGTACTCCAACTCCATTAGCTATGTTATAATATCCAGTAGTGTTATTATATAGTGCTGCGTATCCATTAGCTATGTTGTTATTTCCACTAGTGTTAAAGTAGAGTGCTAAATATCCATTAGCTGTGTTTCTATAACCAGTAGTGTTACTTTGTAAAGCTTCAACCCCTACAGCTGTGTTACCTGAACCTCTATTAGTTGCACCTATAACACCTACACTACTTAATCCTCCACCACCAATGAAGATGTTATTACCATCAGAATTAGCTCCATAATATGTTGATATTAATCCACCTTGACCATTGGTGTTCACTAGGATGTTACCTGCTACTTGAAGTTTTTGTCCTGCGTCAGTAGTAGTTCCTATAAGCACATTTGAACCATTATCAAATATCAAACTATCCCCAATCGTACCTGCTCCTGTGAATTTAGGAATATAGTTGGTTGTTCCACTCCCCCCAATCTTACTATCAAACGTATCCCAATCAGTACCGCTTAATGCACCTGTAACGCCACTACTTGCAAGACCTAAAGACAATTGCTGACCTGAAAGTGATAGGCCGTTTGCAGTTCCTAATATTACTGGATCATGAAGTTGTGATACCAATGCGTAATCACCAGCAGGTTGTGCACCAATACTTGTGAGTAAATTAGTTGCCGTAATTAATTTAATTCCTGTAGATGTATTCGTAAAGAATGTAGTACCTGAAGTTACAGTACCAATATTTGGTATTAATATTTCACTACCACCAATTGTGACAGTATTTCCATCATCTTGTATAGAAGATGATGTTAAACTAGATGAGCTACCCCATTTAGTAATAAAATTTGTTGTACCAGAACCCGTTAATCCTGGTAGTACAATATCAGGTGTATTATAAAAATATGTTATTGTGATTTCATCATCAGTATCAAGAGGATCTGTAACTGTAACAACATTACCCGCAATAGTCCAATCAAGAGTTTTTATTAATCTTTGACCATTAAGATATACCTCTACAGCATATGGTGTTGTGACTGATAACGTGAAATTTGTAGAACCAGTATAATTAAATACTTCTTCATCAAATGAATATGTTGATGCAGCTAAGGATATTGTAGGATTACCTCCCACACCATCTGGATTTGTAATTTCAATATTATCTCCAGCAACTAGTATTCTAGAGGTAACACTATCTGTACCAGTTCTAACAATAAAACCATTTGTTCCTAAATTATGTAGTGCTAATGCTTGTCCTGTTAAACCAAATGTCCATGTTCTATTTGAAGCTAATGATTGTGATGAACCACCAGTTATACCATTATTTGTTGTAAATGTTAATGTTCTGGATGTTGGTACTGCAGAAATATCAGCAGGTGTTAAACTTCTTGTAGTTAAACCAGTTACAGAACCAATTGCATCTGTGGTTATACTTGCTAATACGGTGGCTCCCGTAAATGTTTGATTAATTGTTGTATAAGTAGGGTGTATATATAAATTAGCACCCTCTTCAACATTTATTAAATTTCTAACTTGTGATGGTGTTAATTCCTGTACAACACCGTTTGTTGTGATTCTACCTAATATTCTATCTGCTGTTACATTCTGTATTTTTGCATAGGTAATTTGTGAATCTCCTATATTTCCTGTGACCAATGTACTAAATATCAAATCACCAGTACCTGATCTTCTTAAAACACCGTTAGCACCAGCAATAATATCACTAACATTACCAGTTGTACTATTTGATCTACCAATTACAGAATATGCAACAGATTGTCTTAACTTGTTATCGGTAACAACATTATTTGATATGGTTGTTGGGATTGTTGTGGTACCAGTACCAGTTACATCACCAGATAATGTAATTGGTTCATTCCCCTCTAATTTTGAGTCTAATTGATTTTGTATATTTGATGTTACGCCATCTAAATAATTTAATTCTGTTGTTGTAATATTAGATACGGCTACTTTACCAGAACTATTTGATACCAATACACTATTAGCTGTTAAATTAGTTGTTGTTATTGTTGATGCTCCACCACTTATTGTGATTTGAGCATTTATGTTTGTTCTGGCATTACCTTGTTGTGTGGTTGTTAAACCTTGTGAATTAATATCATGTCTTACATAGAAATTTTGGTAATCAGTTGCAATAGCTAATATATTACCTATTCTACCAAAAACTGTTGTTACCGCATCACTATTATCAACTTTTTCCCATGAAGTTCCATTACTTATAATCCAATCACCGATTTCAAAATCAATACCAGCAAATGTTCCTGGAGTTGATACAACATAATAATCACCTTTTGTTGTTGAATCTGGTGTTAAAGATAATGTTGGTGTATTTGTTGTAGCATTCCATGTACTAATATATTTTACTTGACCTAATATACTATCAGATATATGAATTAAAGGTATTTTCCCATTTGAATCTAATGGTGTGTATCCATCTGGTTGTCCCTTTTCAGATAATGATTGATAATTTAATAAAGTTGAATCAATTATTGATTGTGTATAATATCTATTATCTAGATTTAGGGTATTTAGTAAAGTAATATGACCAAATTCATCTAATTGAATACTTTGTATTACAGTACCATCAGTATTTGTTACACTTGTTTGTGTACTAGTATCAGCATGTGTTATAGTAAGATCGCCACTTTCAACTAATCTATTTGTTAATGTACCACTTAAAGATATACCATTACCTTGAATAATAGTTCCTTTATTGAATACTGGTTCTCCACCTAACCCTTCGAGTGTATAATTAGGTATGTTAAATACACCTGTTATATTATTATATGTTGATACACCAGAATTACCGTTTGTAGTTAATGATATGGATGTTCTTGCTAATGCATCGGTATATTGTGTAATTGTAGATGTTATAATAGGATTATTATCAACACCATCCCCATTAGTTATTAATATACCAGCCCCTGCAATCAATGTTCTAGAAGTTACACTATCTGTACCAGTTCTAACAATAAAACCATTTGTTCCTAAATTATGTAGTGCTAATGCTTGTCCTGTTAAACCAAATGTCCATGTTCTATTATTTTCAAGTGTTTGTGTCGCACCACCAGTTATACCATTATTTGTTATAAAAGTTAAAGTTGTTGTATTTAAAACACCATTAATATCAGTTAATGATCTATTAACCCATAATTCCGTATTCGTATCATATACCAACAAATGGTTAGACATTGGTGTTACAATACTAACACCCTCATCATCATTTATATTTGAACCAAATGTTGGTCTTACAAAGATCTCACCATTAATATTATCAGATGTAATAACAATTGCAACTGTAATAATATTATTTGGTGCAACTGGTACAATATCGGTAAAACCACCTGAAGTTAATGGTGATGCATATAAAATTGTACCCTCTGGATATAGTGATGTATCGATTTTTCTTATTTTACCAAATGAAGTTACAAATCCATCTGAACCGTTCGGAATTGATTCCGCTGTAACTCCAATTAAAAATTTTGATGGAAATGATCCATCTGCAATAAATGGTGCTATTAATATTCTACCACTACTACCTAATGTACCATCAGCTCTAACAACAGTACCCTTTGGTATTGTACTACCTGTTTGGTTTTTGACATAAAAAAATGTTTCCTGTCCTATCTTATGTGTAACATTGGTATCTAATCCTAAAAATAATGTTTCATCATCTGAACTCCAAATTAATTCACCTGGATCAACATCACCCAATGTTGGATTCGTATTAAATTTAATATATTCAGTTGTTAAACCATATATACCTAAATCAACATTATTAGTCGCACCCGTATATGGAACATATAATGATACATTAACACCTAAATCTAAAGCAGTAAGTGTTCTAGTCGTAAATCCTGTTACTGAACCAATTGAGTCAGTAGTAAAATTTGCTAATACAGTTGCTCCAGAAAGTGTTTCATTTATTGGAGTATAAGCTGGATGTATATATTCATTAATTGGATTATAATCACTTAAATCACCATTTGTAGTACCTAAATATTCATAATATGTGTCATTTTCCGCAACATAATATATAAAATTTTCATACTGGTCTTGTTGACCATTATATAAATCATTTAGTGTGTTATATAATAAATGTATTGGTTTTGTTGGGTATTCAGTATAATGATCCCAAGTACTACCAGTCCATATCCAAGATATATTATTTTGTGTATGAATTTCACCCACAGTAGGTGACTGTGGAAATGTAAAAATACTCATATTATGAATTTATATATATAAATACAATTATTCAAATAAGATTTGTAGTTTCTTCAACCCAAAAATTATCATAATATATATATTTTTTCCACGTTGTATTATTTACCCATTTATCACCAACTAATGGATTTGTGGGTGCTGATGTTGAAATTGTTATTGGTGCTGGTCTTGAAACAATTGTTCGTTGATTCACATTATCATTTGTTACAACCATTCTGTCAAACTTTAACTTGGGTTGTTGAAACATTTGATTATTTGCAGAATCAATAATAACATGACCGTCAATAGAATCATCAATTATTGTACCACCGCCATTGTTGGTTACATTATCATCATATATCTTTAAAAGATTGTCATTAGTGATTTGACTATAACCAGCACCGTATATACCTTTTCCTAAATCTATTATTTCATGTATAATCTTTTTCATAATATTAACATTGTGTTGGTGATTGTGATGTTATCTCACCATTGGTTGAATTAATATTCCAAACAATACTATCGATAAATACAAAATCAAAACCAGTTAACGGTATACTACCGTTAATATCCGTAAATACGGTACATCCAACATCTATAATAATACAATCAGAATATAATGTTCTACTAAATGATGTTGCATCGTTACATGCTTCAATCGATGTATTACCATAACCACAATTATCAAATTGTTGAACACTCGATGATTGACATTGAATAGTTGATATTGATATTAATTCACCAGTTGAATTACTAATATTCCATACAGTACCGTTAAGGACAACATAAATATAACCAGTTAACAGATTACTACCATTAGAGTCTGTATATATAAAGCAACCAGCACTTAATGTCTGACAATCTGAATAAAATGTTCTATTATTGAATGTTGCATCATTACATGCATCATTAACACTATTGCCTCTACCTGAATTAGTGAAGCTATAATAAACAGGTGTTGGACATTGTATGGATGATAATGAATCAATAACACCAGTTGTTGAATTAATATCCCAAACTTGATCATCGATAAATACATTCGTAAAACCTGTTAATGGTGTATTTCCTAAATCATCAATATAAACTGTACACCCACTTACAATAACTGGACAATCAGAATATAATGTTCTATTATTCAAATTAGAATCATCACAAGCCTCACTAACTGTATTACCATAACCAGTATTATTAAACGTAATTATTTGTTGTGTACTACATTGTGTTGAAGATACAGATTCGAGTACACCTGTCGTTGAATTAATATCCCAAACTTGATCATCGATAAATACGTTAGTAAAACCAGTTAAAGGATTTAACCCATATGTATCAATATATATAGTACAACCAGTCGTAATTAATGAACAATCAGAATATAATGTTCTATTATTCGTATTGGCATCATCACAAGCTTCGTTAGATGTATTTCCATATCCACTATAAATAAATAATGTCGTTTCGATTATATCATTACAATTTAAAGAACTGACGCTAATTATTTTACCATTTGGATCTAACCCATATACGGTATTATCTATTGATACATAATTTATACCAATTACAGGTAAATTACCAAAATCATCATAATAAAGATTACAACCAACTTGTATCGTTTCACAAAAAGTATATAATTTTGAATTTGCATCGTATGCGAGACATGAATCAATTTCTGTATCACCAAAACCATATCCTGTTATTTCATATATAACTTCGGTTGTCTCACCTTGACAACTATCATCAATTAAATTTTTAATACCATTTGGTGAATAATCTCTAGAAAATATTCCAGTACTTTCTTCTACAATATTTAATAATATATTTGCATAATATTTTATTTTGATATTATCATTAATATTTAAAGATACTGTATCTTTAATTGTTATTGTGTTATTATCATATTCGATAATATAATTGGTTGGTGATAATATATCATCATTTATTGTTAAAATAACAACATTACTAAATAATGGATTATTTAATAAAAATTTCCTATTTAAACCATCAAATACAAAACCATCTAAATATACACCATAATTATTATTAACAGGTGTTGTTGGTAATATATTTCTTTCGGCTAAAATACTTAATTTAATGTTATTATTCGATATCGTATCTCTTAAAGATGTATTTATAAAATTAATTGTAATTTGATTATATAAATCTTGGTTACTTGATGGTGGATTATCTGTTATTACTATAATTTGTTTACTTACATTTTCTCTAAATGGCGTTATAAAATCGGTTCTTGTGGTGCCAGTAAAAGGAATACCATTAACGCATATATCTATTGCCAAATCATATGGTTCAGGTGCACTCGCACCACCACCCAATGGAAAATAATCAGGATCTTGATCATCTGTTATATATATTTTATTTATATTTGTAATAAATTCATTTACATTCTGATCGGAAAAATCAACAATATTTGTTATAAATTGTTTACGATTATTTTCACCAATATTAATATACACTTTACCGTCATTTAGTAACTCCTGATAAAAAGTAGAACCACTATAATTTGGATTGTCGTCATCAATTGTTTTAGTATATTCATCCACCAATACGCATCCAATCCTATAATCACCACCACTATTATTTATTATCGAATTAGTAAATCCACTCGGTGATAATAAATCATTTTTAATCTCTTCAATAACATTACCCATACTATCTGTATAATCCAACACAAATAATATATCAACACCGTTATCACAACTTTCTGGTACACCAGGTTCATCACATTCAATTACAACATTATATTTACTATCGGTATCATTTATTATTAGTGGTGGATCTAATTGATTTATATATGAAGCAATTTGTGGTTTAACTGGAAACGAAAAATTAATCGAATCGCATGGTATGTTTAACACTCTAACAAAGTTATCCTGTACAAATGCATCACAACAAACATTACAACGATCTGATATTAATAATAAATCAGATTCCGTTATTGTATTTTCATTTAATCCGTATAATCCCTTTCCATTATTAATTAGTTCAAATATAATATCACACTCATCTGGTGTTGGTGTAACCCCATCTGGACATGTTATATTATATTCCCAAGCAGTACCACTAATAGGACCATATACTTCAATGGTAATAAGTGGATCTGTGTTATATTTAGTATATGATAAACTTCCTAATCCACTACCCAATATTCTAGGATATCCATCATCTGTAAAATTAACCAAATCTGGGTATGTTGTACCTAAAACAGGATCTGTTAATCCACTTAATGAGTTTATAAATGTTTGTCTATTTGCACCACCAAAATCATATGCTGAACTACCTCTATAACCAGTATCGATTAAAATAAAATCATTATATTTAACAATAAATCTGTCAGGTACCGTATATGCATTATAATTTAAAGTAACCTCACCAGTATCTTCACCCATGAATACTGTATCAGTCTGTGGATACGATTGTCCACCGCTAAATAATGTAGTTGCTCCACAAACAACATTAAAATTTGTTTTTTTTATTAAAATATTTAATTTACTATCAGTTTCGGTAATTTCATAGGGTGTTTGTAAATTATTTATATAAGTTACAATTTGTGTTGCAATTGGTTGATCAAAATCAATTTCTGATTGTGGTATTTCTAAGACTCTTACAATATTATCTTGTTCTGAAGATTCAATAACAACTTTATTACCAGATTCAAAAGTAACCTCCGTACCGTTTCTACCCTCAATTTGAATAAAATCATTATTGGTTGTTGCGGATATTGCAGTTGTACCGCTAATATCTCTTATTTCTTTAAAAATATTCTGATCAGAACCCTTATCGTCATTTTCAAAAATAATATCACCATCACCAACTAATCTTTCTGTTGTATTACCTGTAACGGATAATCCACTATTTGGTGGTATTATTATATCACCCTTCAAAAAAGCTGGTTCTGCACCAATATCTTCAGGTGTTAATGTTCTTGTTTCAATATTAACAACACTACCAATATTATCTGTTACAATTCTTGATATCACAGTTGATCCCGTAAATGTAATATCAAAATCTGTATAGCTTGGATGTATATATATCGTATCTTGTGATGATATTGTTAATGTATTTCCAGATGTATCTAAAGTTACATTATCACCAGCATTAATATTTAATATATTTTCAGATTCAACAACATAAAATTCAGTGTCATTAATATTTAAAACCCAATTACTATAAAAATCAGCATTTGTTGACCCAGAATATCCTAAATCGGATAAATTTAATTCTCTTACTGTTAAATTTACAACACTACCAATAGAATCAGTCTCGATATCCTGAATTACAGTTGCACCTGTTAATGTTAGGTTATATGGTGTATATGTTGGATGTACATATTGTGGAGAACTAAATATATTATAATCGGTTATATCTCCGTTTGTTGTACCCAAATATTCCCAATAAACCGATCCATCATAATAAATAAATTGTTTAAGCTGATATTGTTGATCAGCTATCATTTCGGCCTCTGAAGTATATTTTTTATGTATTGGTCTTTCCCAAGGTATCCATTCATTATCATTCCAATAATATGGTACATTATAAAAACTATCATAATATACTTGTCCCTCTATTGGAACTAAAGGTGCTTGAAATAAATTCTGTAATACAGCATTTAATAGTTCTCGTTGAGAAAAATCGACATTAACCGAAAATATATGTTTATTTAAAGCCATCTAATTAATTGCAAATAGCCTCACCACTGATGGGTGAAGCAAATTGTAGGGTAATATTATTTAAATCTACGTATGTTAACGAACCAACAACCATATTTCCAGAACTATCGATTATGGTTACAGATGGTTTTTTATCTAAATTATGTGTAAATGACCAAGTATTTGATGGAGGACCCTGTAGATGAACATAGTTTTTATCACCAGTTACATCTTCTTGTGTTATATTTCTATTATATGTAATTTTTATACTATCATTACCGATATATTTTATTGTGATAATATTTAATTCATTAACAGTATATTTACCAAATTCTGAAACAATTCCAATTGAACCACTAAATGGTGAATATGTGGGTAATATCGACCCCTGATGAAAAATTTCGGATTCTGAACCAATAAATGCATTTGTTAAATCCAGTGTAATGGTATTTGCCGATAATGGTTGAGTTGCGGTACCAACAATATACCCCTCTTCTTTATCGAATAATAGTTTACTGAATGAATTTGCAGGTATCTGTTCAGGTTGGTATTGAACAATTTGACCTCTTTTAAGTTTATCCTTTTCTAACAAAATAGCCATTTATATAATTTTTATATAAATACTATTATGTCATTTCTTTAATATAATAAACATGTATTTGGTCTGGTTCTGGATCTGTTTCAAATATAATATCACCAGTAAATGTTATAGTATCACCACTTAAACTATAGTAATCATCAGGAATAAATTGTCCATTGACAAATATTGTATTAATCGAATCGGCAGTTTCAGATAAAGTAAAAGTATCACCACTAACAAATACAAAATCTTCTTTTTTAATAATATCACCAATAACTGGTTTAATTAATGCCTCATCCAATTGATCTTGTATATTCCCAGTTACACCAGATAATGCAATTAATTCAGTTGTTGTTATACCTGTCGTTGCAATCTTCCCACTACCATCACTAACAACAACTAAGTTGGTATTTAAATCATCATCCGTGATAGTTGTTGCGGCACCAGTAATCTCTGTTTGATATGCTGTAGAATCTAAACTACCATCACCTTTAACAAATTGTGTATCATCACCATTTAATAAATCTTCAAGTGATTCATTTTCCCAATTACCAGTAAAAGAATTATAAACAAGTAAATCTTTATTTGCTAGAGTTATTGTTGATATAAATGTGTTATTTATATCTTCTAAATTTTGTGATATTACTGGTTTAACATATAAAATACCGTCAGATGAACCGACCTTTATAACAATGGCAATTGGTATTTTAATATTAGGTCCATTTGGTTTAAATTTTGTAAGACCACCAGAAACTGAACTACTCACATATAAATAATCACCATTTATCCAAGTTTCACCATATAAAGAACCAGTTGTATTAATACCACTAATATAACCATTTGTTATAACAAAACCCTTTTGAGTATTTGAAATATTTTCACCAACAATCCCTAAAATATTTTTACCATCATCAGTACCCGCAGACAATGATACTAATAATTTTTCATCCGTAGTTGAACTACCAATATATTTTACGACTCTACCTTTAGATATTGTACTACCCGTTTGATTTTTAACGAGTACATAATTATCCAAACCAAGATTTGTATTAATATTTGTATTTAAACCTAGTTTAATACTACCATCAGATTCACTCCATACTAATCTACCCTTTTGTATTGTTGATGTGGGTGTTAAATCTATATCAATATAATCAGATTCAATACCCTGATCACCTAATTCAACTGTTTTTGTGGCACCAGTATATGGTACAAAATCACCACTAACACCACCAGTTGCATTATTTATTAGTGTAATAACCTGACCCAGTGTGGTCGATTCATTATTGTTTACAGCATCTGCATGTACAATTGTTGTAGTAGTTGTATTATTATTGTCTGTAATTTCCTGTAGTGTTAATTCGACAAGTTTTTTTACTTCTGAATCTGAGAAATCACCGTAATAATAATAATATTCTATATCGGAATTTGGAATATCGGATGGATTTGTATAAACACCAAATATCAATCCAGCATATCTTCTTGCTTGTGGTATTGCTGTATTTGCTGCAGCTATAGATACATAAGGACCAAATTTATCATCAACTGGTTTCCCAGCTAAAATTAATAAACTATCATTAAATTCAAATATCGCCATATTATGTTAAAACATCAATAAATTCAGCATTAGTTCTATAGTTACTTATATATAATCTATATTCAATATTATTATATGTGACTGTAACAGGATCAGGAAATAAATTTCCACTTATTATTTTATCACCACCAATTATACCCTTATTTAATATTGTAACAAACCATTCAGTTCTTAACGGAAATGCGGATGGTATTGCAAACCAAATAAAATCATTTACACCAGAATTAAAAGGTATTGTTATTGCAAAATCATTTAAATTAACATTATTCACTGCAACACCTGTCGAAATATCAATATCATTCTCTGTTGGTATTGTTACATTTCCACCAAGTACCTCATATGTACCGTAAAAATATGTTCCAATATCACCAATATCCACAGGACAACCAAAATCCGAAAATTGTGCGTCATGCTCAACCAATGTCCAATTTCTATTTGATTTATAACTCATTGCATATAATAATTCTTGATCTGTAATTGTTATTATTTTCAAATCATTGAAAATATACCCAACAACATTATCCCAATTATCTACTAAATAATAATAGTTTAATGTGAAATTATTTTCGGTATATGTTTTTAACACATTATCTGATTTAAATTGTACACCAATTTTATCATCCTGATTTTTATGCCATAATATTGTTGGTAGATTAATAAAAATATCATCCACAAATTTTTCACCATACTTATTTGACGGATTATAATTTGTATAATGAATAATACCAATATTTTTATGATTAAATTCGGGTGTTGTTATATAGTTTAAAAAACCAGCATATTTGGACGAATTTTGATTTTTTAATTGTTTGTTATTTTCTTTAATACCTGCAATATCTTGAGTATATAAAATATTTAAATTCCATATATTTGATTCAAGTGGTGGGGTATTACAATTTTTATCAAAATTCAAAATACCATCTTCCCAATAATCAGATTTATACTGACTATTATAGAAATTCTCCATTGAATTAAATTTGGGAAATATCGCCCCATATGAATATTGTGTTGTAACACCTGTACCGAAATTAGGTAAATCTCTATCTACTGTAACTGTTAATGTATTATCGGATAATTGTCCATTGATTTCTGTAATTTTATACCATAAAAATACCATTAATGCATTACCGTTTATAACACCATCATTGAAATTATTATTTGATGTTATATATGGATTTGACCAATTAACCAATAAATAATCACCAATACTCGGTTCATTTGTATTTGAACCGTATGTTGTGTTTTTAACAATATCAAGTTCCCTATTATTATTTGAATCTAACTGAGATATATCAATTCTAATATCACCCTGTACAACATAGTCACTATTATTATTTAATATATGGTTATAAGTTGTACCTGAAAAAAATCCAGTATCATCTACTTCATTTTCATATGTTATTAAGTTAGTTGTTAATTGATTAAACACATTTCTAGATTCACCATCGGTTGTATTTAGTATAGGATTTTTGATTTTCCTATATCCATCTATTGGTTTTAATATTAAAGAATCTTCAGATAATGGATCAACAGCACCCTCACCGTCATTATAAAAACCATATAGGTATTCACTATCACCAACAGAAAAAAATGCGGGTCTAAAATTACCTTGTGCAATTTTGATTCTACCCTGTTCTGTTAATTTACAGTAAACATACGTACTTTCACTATTATCCTCTTTTAATATAAATCCCATTATTAAAAATCTAACTTAAATTCAATTGTTCTATATTTATCACTATTTTTATCTATTGGAACATTTAATTTACCAATACCCAATAATGTCCCATCCTCATCATATATTCCAACTTCTGTAACATAAACAGTATCACCCTCTGTCCATGTTGGATTTTGTGATGTATTGAATTCATTCAATGGTAATACTGTATTTATTGTCATTGAATGTATTGTTGCTTCAATTTTTGCTTTAACATTACCAAAGAAAAAAACCTCTTCACCAAATTGTAAATTACTGTCATCTGTTGAAATCGGATAATTTAAATAACTCAAATCATAGAAAATATTATTATTATCATATTCATCCCCAGTTACAAAAAATTTTGATATTTTTAAATCACTCGGTGGTATTGCTGTATTAATCCATGTACTATAATTATTTATTGATGATGTTTTATCAAATTTTTTCCACATATTTGGTAAGGGTCTAACATCATCACCGATACCTGAAACTATCTGTATCAATAAATAAAACTTATCAGCAGACCAACCATACCCATCATTAGATGATGTAATTTCAGATGGACCCCTCATAAATCTAAAAATTTCAGTATCTGGAAAACTAACGATTATTGTTTTATTTGTATAATCATCCTCTGTTTCAATTCTTTGAATATAATTACAATGAATTGGTGTTTTATATCCAAATCCTACATTTTCCGATAAAGCTGTATTATTCTCTAATAAATATGTAACAAAAACTGTTGAAGGTTGTGCCATTTTTTTAATATAAATACTATCAACATTCTAAACTAGAAATACCAACAACTGGTTGTGGTAATGTCCAATTTCTATTTGATTTAAATGCAAGTACTTGTACCAATTCTTGGTCTTCAATTAAAAATATTTTTAAATCACTAAAACATTTACCAACATAATTATTATTTTCATCAACCAAATTATAATATTTTAAACCAATATCTGTAAGATTATTATAATTTTCTTCACATACGAATTTAGCACCCAATTTATTCGTATTACCCTTATGCCACATCAATGTTGGTATCCATAATTCTGCAGTATTTTCATAAAAACCCTCACCCACATTATTATCTGGTAATGAATTTGTATAATGTATAATACCATACACATCTTGTTTACTTGTTGCTGATATATAATTCAAAAAACTTTTATATTTATATGAATATAGATCATTTGGTATTTTATCAGTATCCTTTACACCAATATATTTTTCAGGATAAAATAATGTATAATTCCATACATAAACTTTATTGTTCGGATTATAACAATTTTCAATATAATTAGTATCGGTAAAATTCCAATAATCACTTAAAAATTCTGTACCATAATAATCTTTTATCGAATCATATTTAGGATAAATAAAACAATATGCATAATATGTATCCGATGTTATACCACTACCAAAATTTGGTACATTTCTATCTAGTGTCAACGATAAATTATTTCCTCCAATTGTTCCAGATATTGCAGTAATCTTATAAAAAATATATGGTGTATAAACTTCTGAATTTAATTGATCTGTATTAAATGAATCGGTATATGGATTAGTCCATCCTATTAATATATAATCACCAACTTCAACACCAGTTCCTGCAACATAATCATCATCTTGAATAACATTTACGATATTTGTATTTGTTGTCAATGTTGATATATCTATTTTTATACCCGATTCTTTTACCCTGTCATTATCTCTATTGAATTTCATTAATTCGATATTATCACCATCAAAAAAACCCATATTCACGTCATTATATACAATATCTTTTGAGGAAATTGGTGAAATATCATATATATAATTTTCATCATTAAATGATTTTTTTATTTTATATCTAATATCATTTATGTTTTCAAATGGTATTAAAACATTCGAATTATTAGGATTTATTTCATTCCTTTTATAAAAATCATAATTAATTTCACTATCACCAATAGCAAAACTGGAAACATTAAAACTACCATTAGCTAATTTTTCTCTACCAGCATTGGTTAGTTTAATCGAAATGACTGTTGGATCTATTTTTTGTATAAATGACATATTTTATAAATACTTAAACAATTGGTTCTTCTGGTATGCCTGTTATATTCAACGTAATTGAACTACCACTACAGTTACTTGTTGTAACAGAAGTTACTGTAACGGTTGTTGCACTATCATCAATATCAACGATAACTCCATTTATCGCATCATTACGTGATATTTGTAATGGACTAACAACCCCAACATTTGCTGTTAAATCGAATGGTCCCAAATCAGACCCTAATGGTTCGTTTAATTTAATTCTAACATTCATAATTTATATGTTTTATGGTGCTAATGGGTTATCACCGTCAGTAACTGCTGTTATTGCAATTACATCTTGATTTGCAACTGCAAATTGAATTATAATTGGTTGATCTACAGTGTTTCCTGAATTATATACAACTGCACCGTTTTTAGATATAACTAAACTTGTTACAGTTTTAATTTGTGATGTATTTGTTACGGCAATTTCTAAATTGGTTCCACCTCTTGGTGCAAGATTGCCTGTTGAACTCTCCGAATTTTGAGTATCTGTATGATTAAGATCTAATTGTGCTGGTTGATTATTTGATGCGGCAATATAATCAATTGTAAAACTACCAGTACCAAATCCGTTTGATGTATAATCATAATAAACATCAGGATTTACAACTGGTATTGTTGCAATATATTCTGCAGTACCACTAAATGGTGTACAATTTGCAAATGTAACATTAAATGATTCACATGTTTCGCATTGTATCGAATCAATGACTCTAACCGACATGTCATCATTCAAATCAACATTATCAACAATCACATCAGAAACACCATCAATAACTTCTGTAGTACCTGATGTAATTAATGTTCCACCAACATTACATGTACTCCCACTATATATTTCATATATTGCAGTACCATCATAACTGGTATTTACCGTAAATTTAACTTTATTTATCATGGGCAACCAAATCCATTTAAATCAACATTACTATCACTTATATAAGATATACAAGTTCCATTATCACATACTTGTGATAAATTCTCAACATACAATCCATCACATTCGTTTAATTCACCAATTTTTTCACCAGCTTCAATTGCAAAATATACAGTTTGGAATATACCAGGATTTGAACAATTCGTATCACCATCAACCAAATATTTAACATCCACACCAACTTCAATTCTACTTGGTGTTGCAACATTCAATTCAACACTAGCACCAATATATACATCATCTTCACCACCTATGCCACAAGGTCCTGTTAATGCGTTTACGGCCACAACTTGCAATTGTGGTTGTTCTGGTATTGGGTTAAATACTTCGGCTGGTAATGGCGTTGTAAATGGCTCACAAGATATTTCTGGTTCTGATAAATATGCTATTTCAAAATTAAAATTGGAATAGGTTGGAACATTTTCATATTCCCAAACAATACCCAATTCTATTGTATCCTGTCCAGTCTCAACATCAAATTCGATCCATTTTTCCAATATAACCTCATTTGTTGTTGTTTCTGTTATTGTAATCTTGTCTCTTACATATTTATTAAAATTATTATCAATTGTAAAATCATAATTTAAAAATACTGATAATGTATTATTTTCGTAAATCAAACCACTATCAAGTCTACTTTCATATCCATTCGGTGTACAATTAATAACTTCAATATCGGTAATGGTTATATCACACACTCCACTTATTGATGTTGTACCAGTTACAATACAATCAATCGAATTTTTAACATAAATATCATAATCACCAATATCAAGACCCGTAAACGTATTATTTGTAAAATAATTCAATCCACCATCAATAGAATATGTTATATTAGTATCACCAGTTGCAACAATTTCAATACTACCCAATAACGTTGATGATATTTTATCTGTTGTATTAATTTCTGTAATTTCCAATAAAGTACAATCTTTTTCAATTTCAAATGGTTCCAATAATTGGCAATTAATACCATCCCTGATTGACATTTCATATTCACCATATGTTAAACCAGTCAATGTGTATTCGGTTACACCACTCGTTGTAATACCCTCTTCCCAAATTAAATTATTTATTGAGAATTCAGTTGGTCCAACTGTTGTATTATCACCAGTTACTGTAAATGTAACAGACCCTAAATCTTGGGATGTTGTTGCTGGTGTTTTAGTTACACCACTAATTCCAAATAAATCACAAGAATATACTAATGATTCTGATAAATATTCAGCACCATCGTTAATACCTCTAATGAATTTATACTTTTGTTTTGAAAGTATTGAATTGTTTACAATTAATCCACTTTTTCTTAATATTGTAGTTGCTGGTAATAATTGGTCTACAAAACTAATAAAGTGATTATCGAAATTTTTAACAAAACTATACAACCCATTATATGTTCTATTATTCTGATTATATTTTACATATAAATCATATATTTTAGATAATGTTGGATATTCCCCACCTCTGTTATTTGTTATTATCTTTCTATTTCTTACATTAATTAAATTTTTATATACCTTATCAACATACTCAAAAAATTCAATATTATTTATATCAATACCCAAATTTATACAATCTTGATTTTCTGAATTGTTTAATAGATAAAATACATTTATTTCATCGTTAATATTTATTTTAATCTTTTTATCAAAAATTATTTGTTTTTTATTTGATTGATTAACGGTAAAATCCGAATTATTTACAAGTGTTCTACCATTTAAAATAACCTTAACATTTGCACTGTTTGGTATTATATAATCACTAACAAATACATATCTATTATTATAATTATTATAAAATAACTTATCATTGTAATAATTAGATACTGTATAATTATCCGAATATTTAATGGTATTTAAACCACTCAACTCATTAATATACATAACAGACAATATATCTGTTGTTAATATATTAACATTTGTTAATATTAATTGTGTTCTATTATTTGGGTTTATATAAAAGTCTTTTCCATTAACGAGTGTATATCCGTTTAATACCAACTGAATATCACCAGATGGTTCAACTGGTAATGTTATGATTGTTTGTCCGTTTGATGTTATTGTTGGTTTAAATATATTATAATCAACTTGATTAGTTGTATTATTAACAACATATGTTACTGTTACAACATCATTAATATAATTAAATCCAGACTTTGTAATTTCAATTATATTATTATCAACACCAGTTACGGTATAATCAGTATTTTCAACCAATACAATACCGTTTAATATAACTTGTATATCACCATCTGGAACATCTGGTATTTCAAATACATTTAACTGATCTGGGTTTGATAATACGTTTAAATATAATACACTTAACGATATACCATTAGAACAAACTGGATAGTTATTTGATTTATTGAATCTAAAAATATCAAACAACAATGCTTTTGATGGATCAATACCTAAATCAATTTCTTTTGTATTGATTACGAGTCTAGAATCATTACTTGAATAAATAGAATTCTCATCAGTTCTTATATGATAATTTTCAACATATACCCATGATTTTTTATTATCTTCTTGTGTTTTTATATTAAAACCATTTTCTCTAAATCTATTGATATATGTTTGTCCAGAATCTGTATTTCCAGACACTTGAAAGTAATATTGATTATTCTCTTGCGGTGCAATCGGATAACCATTAGTATCATATGAAGGATCGTTAACAACTACATTACCCAATACATTTGTTCTTGTTGAATCTATTCTTTCATTTTCATTTAATTCCTTATCTGCAAGATAAACATATTCATTTAAGTTAATAAAATCCTCTGGTATTCCAATTAATTTAAATATTGTTTCAATAGATTTTCTAGTACCCTTTGATTTGAAAAACCATTTGGTATTGATTAAAATTCTTTTCCATAATTCAATATTGATTTCGGAAGGTAATAAACTATTTGATATATCTTGTGTTTTTGTTGTAAATATTTTTGACATTAAATCATCTTCTGTTAAGATATCATTTACATTCCATCCAAGTACCTTTGCAAGATTTTTTACGAGTATATCAGGTATTGAACCTTCTTTTTTATATGTTAAATTATTTAACGTTGCAAATCCATCAATTAACTTTCTTATATTATCAAAATTATATCCATATGTTCTAATTAGCTTTTTTAATTTACTATCGGATGTTAAATCAAATTCTTTGATTGATTGTGGTAAATACATCCTATATATTAAATCAGTCTTATATTCATCATATAAAATACCAATCTTGATTAAATCATTAACAAAATTATTATAGATAACATCTTCATAATCAATATTATATCCATCTGTTGTTGGCCATAATATTGATTTATTGTTAAATCTATCTATTGCTCTTTCATTTAATACCTTTAATTTAAATTTAAAACCCTCGTTTGTTTTATTAGATAAAAAATATTTTTCAATATCATTAAATTCATATATAATCCTATTATATTCATCTTTATTAGGTTTAATATGAAAATTTTTAGATAATGTACTATTTGTTAAATCAAAAACTCTACCAGCTGCGGTTATTGTAATAAATGAATCGGTATTAATATTACCACTAAAATCAATTATTGGATATTCTGTATCTGGATTTTCAAAATCCCATATAACATATTTTGTTTTTGATATGTTAAAATTCTTTATATCATTTTCAACAAAGTTTGTAGAATCAATAATTAAATTACCTTTATTTATTATTGAAATAACTGGTATATTAAATGTTGATGTATTATTTATCTCATCATATTGAAAATTTGTGATTGAATTAATATTACCAGTATTTAATTCACTTGTTAAATATATTGAATATGGAAATTTTTCAACAATATTTTTAATCGTATATTTAAATAAATCTTCAACAGAACCATATCTAGAATACGATCTTATATTATTGTAATCTACATTAATTTTTAACTTATTACCAGTTTCATATATTTTTTGTGATATTATGGTATCAATACCAATTGTTTCGAGTGTATATTCTTTTGAGAAAGAAGAAATTTTATTGGTAAAATCACCAATAACCCGATCATCTAGATTGGTGTCAAGTGTGAATTCACCGAGTCTATATACTGTTGATGTACTCGGATTTGAAAACGAAGTATTGACAACGTTTTCATTAAATATACTATCTCTTATGATTCTTTTCTTACTCAAAATACTTTAAATTATAAACCGTTTAAAACGTTATTAATGTCTTTTGTTGTATCGATATTGTCTCTTTCTATCTTAACTTCATAATCTATGACACCCTCTGAATTTTCAGTTTCAAATACATCAAATTGTTTGTATATATTACCATCAGCATCATAATATGTTAAAATACCATCAACTTTAGATTTTGTTTGGTCACCATAAATACCTAATGCCAATGTATTTATATCATGTTCTGCCAATTCAATTTCAAGTAAAACTGGTGTAAAAAATGTATTTGATAATACAATCTCTTGGCTTGGTGTTCCAATGAATGGAGACTGATTTGCTCTGAAATTGCTGGATGTTGATGGTGTTACAGTTAAAAATATCAAATCACTACTCTCACTATCACTAAATCTATATCTAACTGATGATTGTAGTGGTGTATTCACATTATTATTTTCAACCAAACACCTATTTGATGATGTTATGATTCTAAATAGATTTCTTATTTTATCACCATTTTCATCGAAATATTCTATTTTATACCCAACAAGACCATTTGAATTAAATCTATTCCCAATTTCTGTAATATCAGAACCCTCAATTACAACACCCCTAATATTTGGTTGTGTTGATAAAACCCCACAATCGGAAATTGATAATCTATATTCTCTTGGCCTAATATAAATATTATAGATACCAACTTGATCAAAATTTGCAGGATCTAATCTTAAATTATATAAACCATTTACAAGATTATTGTTTAGATTAATTTCACTAATTACATCAACGGGATTTAACGTTCCTACAAATGTTGGTTCTGTTTCTCTGTTAGGTGAAAAAGTATAAACGATTTCAATATCTTCAATATTTACGTCACTTGGTCTAACATTACCTATTGTACCTATTGCCATGTTAATTTTTTATATAAATACTTTATATAATTAATTAACTGTTTTTAATTATATTATAAAAACCACCACCATATAGTGTTAATTCCTCTAGATTTCTAATATCTGTCAATCTTATGTGTGATTCAAAAATGTTTAATGATTGTCTAACAATATCTAGATTTGATTCAGTTTTTTTATCAACATAATTCAAATATTGATCATCTTTTACCAATATTTGGTTACTTAAATCATTGTGTACTGTTGGTGTGTTATATTCAAAAGTTGTTATATTATTTAATAAATCATCAATATATTTTATATTATTTACAATATATGTTATTTGATTATCATCGGATTCTGATAATATAACCCCATCACTAAAATTTGTTGATATTTTATATTTTTTATCTAATTGGGTTGAATTTGTATATTTCGTTAACTCTTTTAATCTACTATTTGTGAAACCCGTTAATGTATTTGTATTATATGTTGGTATTTGATCGGGACTTTCATATCCTGAATCTGAATAAAACCCGATATCATAATAATCTGTTTTTAGATTAAATATAATATTAACAGGTTCATTATTAAATTTTATTCTTTTTTTAATAATATTCATGATTAGATATCACCTCTTTTAAATAATTTTACAATTATATCTTTTTCTGGGAATTTAATTTCGAACATGGAATTCTTATCAGAATATAATGTATTATTAAATAATTGAATCTCTCTGGTATTATCATCAATATATGGCATTGATGTTTCATTTAATGAATAATTGTTTCCGACTTTATTGAAAAACTTCCAACTTAGTACGTTAATAACACCAGTCACATTATTAACATTTTCAATTAAATTACCAATAAAAATATCTTCATTAATAAATCTTCTTGAAATATTAAAATAATCATCAATGACTCTAATAACATTATTTGCTATTTGTGAATCTGCAAAATCTTCAACATATAGGTTTAATTGTGTTGATATGTTAATAATTTTGGCATCCCTAATTTCAACATAATCATTAATCATTCTATAATTTTTAATATATTCAGATATGTTTGTTTTTAATATTGAATTACTAGTATTATTTAGTTTACCATTTTCATCAAGTCCCAATATATTAATAATAACTTTATTATTTTCCTTAAATACATTCAATCTATATGGTTTTCCAAACTTACCTGGCATTTTCATTGTTTGTACTAAATAATCATTTAATGTAACACATCTATTTTGAGATGCATTATTAAACATGATTAATTTTTTTAATTGTTCGTTAGAAATCAAATCAGTACCACCAACAGCTGGTATTTGATTATTTACTCTTAATGATGTTCTAACATTATTAGCAATACCCTCATTAACATTACCACCAAAAAACATATTAACATTTGCTGTTTGTTTAATTGTGTTTGGTCCCAAATTCGATAAACTACCACCACCAACTCTATATCTCACAAAAATTGTAGTATTTGGATTAATCTTTTCACCTGTTGATAGATTATTAAGATATGTTCTTAAAAAATCATCATTATTAAAATCATTTTGTGATAAAATAAAATTTTGATAATTTGCAACTTCGGTATTTCCACCACCAAATGTTATTTTACATTTACCATTATCTGTAAATTCTTTTATAAATTTCTTTGTCGGATATTTAACAACACCCGATTTAATCCCAACTCTATCACCTATTGATCTATTTTCTTCAAAAATTCTATCTTGTGCCAAATAATCAACTTCATAATATCTAAATTCATCATTAAAAAATAAATCTAATGATGGATCATTTACATAATTTGTGCCATTTAAAACAATTATTTGTTCAATATTAATAACATCATTATCTGGTAATTCTAATTCATAGAATGGTTTTGCCTCGAATGAATCAATTGTTTTTTTAAATATTTTTGTTCTACCGTTAAATACAACTTCTGACTTTGTTATATTATAATTTGTAATTTGATTATTTGAATTATATACTGGTATTACTTTTCTATTTGGTGTCCCAAAAATTGATAAAGAACTTTGAAAATCAATATCTTCGGTTAATTCAAAAGTTCTTGATGATCCAATTACTTGTGTACCTGTTTTTAATACTGGTAAATAATCTTCATTGGGTTGATCACCTAATGTTGGTACTGTTATGGTAAAATCAACAACACTAACAGATGCTGATCTAGGATTAATATTTAATCCATTTGTTTTTGCAATTTGCAATATCGATCTTCTCTGTTGAGCATATTCTAGTTGTGTCTCTTGAAATGCTCTATCAATGTTAAATGATAAATTATCACCAACCGCAGCATTAATATCAATTAACATAGATCCAACTGATGAATCACTAAAATCTGAAATAACTTCAGGATAGTTTTGGTCAATATATGTTAATAACTCATTTTTTAATTCTGAAAACGTTCTTCTATTAAAATCTATTCTATCCATTTTATTTATAATTTTATTACTAATACATCAGTATCCTGATAAACATCATCGTTATATGTGAAATTTATTAATATATTTAAGTTATTATCTTCTCCTTGCTCTGGTTCCAAAAAATTTACACTGTTTATTATTAATTTTGGTATATATCTTTCAACTGCAGTTTTTATTTCATTTTCAATACTAATCTGAACATTTTTATCATTCTGTTCAAAAATATATCTTAATAAATCTGTACCATATAATGGATTATAATATCTTTCCCATCTATTCGTTAACAACAATAACATTAGATTAGATTTTAATGATTCCTTTGTTGTTATATTTCTATCAAATAAAAAATTGTTTATAGAATCATCTTCTAATGGGAACTTAATATTAATATATTTCATTTTTTTTTATATAAATACTTTTACTAGTATTTATAATATGAAAATAATTATTAATTAAAATTTATAAATTATGGGATGCGGATGCGGAAGTAAAAAACCAAAACCAACTGTTAAACCAGTACAAACTTCAAATAAATAATGATTGTTGATTTAATTTCAGTTTTTTTATTATCAGTCTTTATTAGTTTTTTTGTTAAATTTATTGATTTTTGTTTCAATGAAGGTAATATATTTGACTGGTATTATAAATATATATTGGATAGTTTTGAAACTACAAAACCCAAACTATTTAAAGTATTGGGTGGATGTATTTTTTGTTTTGGAACATGGATTTTTATTATCAATTATATATTAATTTCAATATATAGTGGATTACCAATAATTTATATTTTTATTGGTATGGGTATAAATTTCATTTCTTTATTGGTTCTTGAAAGAAATTTTGATTAATTTCCATACATAAAATCTCTTGCTATAGTATCAAGGATGTCAATATTATTATTTTTTTCAGAATCCCATTCTGATAATTTAGCTTTTAAATTACAATCTGCTCTACCTCTAACACATCTTAATTTATAATCTTCATATGTTTTATTTCTATAATGATTGATATATGCAACATCTGTTGGTCCATTTGGATTAAATGGTCCTCTTATTTCTTTATTATTTGTATCATAAACATGTATGTTTGCATTATGTGGTAATGTCATTCTAAAATTTTTATTTAAATTCATTATAACTTTTATATGATTATCAACATTTTTACTTCTATATATAAATTGTTTTAATAATGAATTTTCAGTTCTTTCTATTTTATTACCAGAACCAAACATTAACCAATTTAATGCAATCCCATTTGAGTTATCATAATTATTTATAAAATCTTTAATATTTTTATGTTTTAAAAGTGTTATATATTCATCACAATCAATAAATGCAGCCCAATCATACTCAGTATTGTTATTTATAAAATGATTATATGCTGGTAACTGTTGAACCTCTCCATCAAATGGTATTTTTGTTAAAAATGGTTTATTAATATCAGTTCTCCAATTATTTTCATATAAAAATATATGGTCAAACCCTAGTTTATGATTATATTCTAACCATTCATCTAAATAAAAATCTTCATTTTTGGCTATACAAACTAATGCAATTTTCATATCTTCTTTATCCAACTAAAATCACTAAATATCATATCTGGTTTTCCTAATGTTTCATTTACTGCTCTTCTAACACCATCCCAATTAAGATGATAATCATGACCAGAAATGTATCCACCCTCTTTAATAATTGGTCTATAATTATTAATATCTTTTAAAACCTGATCATAAGTATGTAAACCATCAATATAAACAATATCGAACATATCATTTTTAATATCATTAATCGCATCATCCGATTTTTTACGTATATGAGTTATATTATTAATATCCTTAATATTATTTTTAAAAATCTCATAAACACCATTAAAATCCATATATTTACATGCGGGGTCATTTTTATCATAATCATTTAAATATGGATCAACAGATAATACAGTTTTAAAATATTTGGAAAATATGATTGTTGATTCACCAGCATATGAACCAATTTCAATTAAATTCATTTTCCTTACATCATCTCCGATGTAATTAATTAAATCAATCAAACCGTTAGATTGATTATTATCTCTCATTTTATATAATTTATTTTTCATAAACCTATATTATTTTTCCAAATATTAAACCATTCCAATGTTTTAAAGGAATATCCCCAATCACCTGTTAAAATAAAATTAATTGGTAGTGATATAAATATTAAAATCCATGTAATTGGGAAAAATACCGCAGATAATCTCCACCAAATATTTGAAACTCTTTTTCTTCTTTTATAAAACTCAAATTTAGAGAATCTAACAATTTCATTATCATATATTTTTTGTTTTTGATAATTTGTTAATTCTGGTATTGATTTTTTTATCCAATCATAAACTTCGTAATCACTAGCCTTTTTATATCTATGAAATTCCATTTTTTAATAAGTTATCAACAATTTTTTGATTTTCTTCTAATATTTTTTTAACTTTTAAATATTCATCTTCACCAATCAATTTTGGATTGATGCATTCAATTCTTGTATCACCTTCAAAAATTGGTACATAAAATGTATATATGTCTGGATATTTATCAGCTACGCTAGTTGATAGATTATATAATCTATCGTTAATATGTGTTATATCCTCACTTTTATCAAATTTAGTATAAAAAACTAATATAATTTTATCCATAATTTAAAATGTTCTTTCTTTTTCCATTCTTTTAATTGTATCTAAAGGATGTTCATTTGGTAACATATTATAACCACATCCGATTGTTCCACCTTTCCAAGAACCTTTTCTTGATCCAACTTCTTTTGAGAATTCAACATTTATCGATTTAATTACCTTTTTAAATAACCCAGTCCATTCAAGCCATTTTGGTCGCCATTCACGCTCTTCAACAGTAATTTCACAAGGAACTACACTATTATCATATTTATCTAAAAAATCGTAATTATATATCATTTTAACATCATTCCATTTACTATGGTAAAAGTCTTTTGATTTTCCTCTTTTTTCATGCTCCCAATTTCCATTTTTAAGTAATAGTGAAGTTCTATACCAATTTTTTGTTATAAAAGGAATATCCCATGCAAATGATTTATTTCCTCCCCAATTACCTTTACCACCATAATATAACCAAAATGTATTGTGATGTATTGCAATTCCATATTTTGGTGGATCACATTCATCAGTCCATTTATTTCTGAATGGTAATTTTATAATTAATGTGAAAAATATTAGAGAAATTGTAATTCTTGGTCTATTTGAGAAATATCCACAAACAGAATATGATAATTCGAAATGTTTTGTGAAATAGAAGGTAAAGAAATAGTTATTTATTTCTTTAAAGTTTTTTATTGATAAAATCATGATTCTTCTTTTATTATTGTATAAAGATCTTTATATTTTTTCATGGAAAATCTTATTTCTTTCATTTCCATATTTGTTATCTCACGAAGATATAAAAGTATTTTGTTTTTTGCAAAATTATTTGTAATTTTTTTATCGTATTCACCCTTTTCGGTATGTTCTAAAAATAGTTTTTCCCAATTTTTAAAAATTTCTATAATTCCTTTACCAACAGTAATTTCTTTAGATGTTAACGTATCATCATTATCTATTGTATCTTCAATGCATTCAATAATACTATTAAATGTTTTCAAATATACATCATCATCCTCTTCGTAATAATTTTCTTCATATGAAAATCTTATATCTTCATCAAAATTATAATCAACATTTTCAATATATATGTTATTTATAATCTCATTTCTTGAATTTTTTGAATGATCTTTATAGTAATTTCTAATTATAGTTCCACAATATGCATATGCTGTTGCAAAAAATATTCTATAAACATTACCATCGTTTAGTTCATTTAATTCATTTACTTTTCTTTCTGCATCATATAAGTCCAAATATTTAAACTTTCTATGTTTAATCCATTTATCTGTATTATCGGTATCGTTTGATTGATATTCAACAATATATGGTCTAAATTTAATCATATTCTCAATTAAATGAGACAAACCACCCATTTCAACTTCCATAATATCATAATTACCAATATGATGGTTATATGTTCTTAATATAGAAGATGTCATTTTTTTAAATGGTATTCTTAGATAATTATTATATATTTTGTGTCTTTCTTCAAAAGAATCCGTTTTAATATAATCAATAACTGCCTTTTCTTCTAATTCTCCAAAGTATTTTCTATTTTTTGGTTTTCTTCCTCTTTTCTTTTTTACATTCTCCATTAAAAAATTTAATCATAAAAAATATTATTTTTTGAATATATGTTCAGTTCTTGCTCTTTCAAATTCTTCTTTAGAATCCTTTTCTTTATATTTACTAATAAAATATTTTGTAGCTGATCCATCTCTATCGTTTAAGTGTAGATATCCAATTTTTGGAATTACAAATACCTTAAAATTATTGTATGTGAATCTTAATAAAAACTCATATACGGCAGAAACATCAAAATTAGTTTTTAATCTACCAGCTTCAATAAATGATGATTTTTTAAATACACCACCAGAAATAAAGAAGTAACTAAAATCTTTTAACAATTCATTTGTTAAATATCCAAATTCATTATCATCGATAAATGATTTAGACCAAACAAATTCATTGGTTAATTTAACTAAATTTTCATTCCTATCAACCTCAACCATCAATGGTAAAAAAGAATCCACTTCAGGATAATGTTTCATATATTTACTTACATTTCTGAAATAAATATTCGAATATTCATCATCAAATTCAAGTAAACTAAAATATTCAGTATCTACATTATCAACAGCATAATTTACTTGTGATTGAAAATCTGAATTTCCATTATTTACCAATTTTTTGATTTTTAAATTTTTATATCTTTTCTTTTTTAAGAATAAATTTAACCCTAATTCAACATCAACTGGATGTACAATCAATACATTAATTTTATTTTCAATATCTTTTTGTATATTGATACTTTTTAATGCTTTATCAAGATAATCTTCGATTAACTCGTGTACTGGTATTACAACTGTTATATTTTCCATATTATTTAGCAACATCTTCTTCTTTTTCTAATTTTAAAACATTCTTGAAATATTCAATTCTTTCATTAATAAATTCTGTATATACTTTTTTGATTGAATTTTTTGAATTCTCTTCACTATATTTGGTACTAACTTCTTCCATTTTTTTATAAAAATCTTCGGATATATCATCTTCCAAATATTTAGATATAAGAGCACCAATCATATCTGGTAATTTAAATACATCATATACCCATATACCCGTAAAATCTTCAATATATTCATGTTCGATTCTTGGTATGAGTCCAATTGGAATTGTACCAGATTTCATACATTCTAATGGTACTGTACCAAAAGAAGAAATATTATCAATCCATATACACGCAAATGATTCATTTAATTTTTTCGAATAAGTATCTCTATCTAATCCATTTAATTCCTGAAACGTGATAAAATTAAAGTGTGGATATTTTAGATAAAATAATTTAATAACATCGGTAATATCATTCCCATTTCGTGTAACAAATGAAATTATAGGCTTTTTAATATCGTTTTTAATCTTAAATTTATCTGAAATACCAATATCATATTTTTTAATTTTGTAAAACTTACCAAAAAAATCATCAACCATTTTTGTTAATTCATCACTAACTGTTAGTACTTTACTAATACCAAAATCTGTCCACTGTACACCTGGTGTTAGTGAGTGTAACGCATAATCCAATGATTGTAATAACACAATTTTTTCACATGTAAAATTTTTGACAGTTTCCATTACATTTGTAAAAATTTCTGGAATAATTAAAAAATCTTCTGGTGAAATTGTTACTTTATTAGAAACCTTTTGATGTGGTAAATCCATTAAATTTTGTTCAACAAAAAATGGTTTTGTATAATCGGTATCACTCTCAGTTAAAATAATACATTCATATCCCATTTCTTTTAATACTGTCGCATTCCAATATATTTGATACATCGTAGAATTTGGTGTACCAATATTTGGCATAAAAAAGAAAAATTTACTCTTATTTTCTTCTAAATTCTTAATGATATTTTTTATTTTTTCTTTATTTTCAGTCATTTTCTAATATTTTATCAATTAATTTATTTTCTAAAAGATCTGATATACTATTGATTTTATAATCAGTATCTATATGATCATTATATGGCATATTTTTTAATATAATATTTTTAGTATTATCCATTGTTTCATATATATCTGGATTTGCTGTAATATATATATCACATTTTTCCCATAAATCTTTAAATTCATTAACAAATTCATACCTTTTAATTATCGGTTTCATCGTTGAGATAAAAAACAAGGATGGGCCAATTGTAACTTCCTTATCCTTAATTAAAAAGATAAATTCGAGACTATCTTCATATTTTTTTATTAGTCTGTTTATATCTAAACTAACGTTTGTATATGTTTTTGGACATGTTCCATATAATTCAATCAAATAATCCTCATATCTAAAAATATTTAATGCCTTTTCTTTTGAAATATATTCTTCGTTCTCTTCAAACTTCAATCTGTTTGAATAATATGTATCAATATCACTCTTAATATATTTATTTTTTCTTACATATTCTTTAAATTCAAATATTTTACCCAAATCATTTGTAGTATATTCGCATTCATATCCACTAATTTGTTCTCCTTTTTTATCGAATTTTTTTAAATCAAATTCCTTCTCATAATAATGATGAAATGTTTCAATATATGCTCTAAATATTTCATCAAGGTCTAAACCAACTATTTTTTTCATAATAAGTATTTATTTAAAAGATTAAAAAATTTAAATTAAAAAATATTTTTCGTAGTAAAATATTAAAAATTATTCTTTAAAAATATATTAAAAATTATTTATATTATTTTATCAATTAATCCTAATTCAAGTGCTTCATCTGCAGATAGATATAGGTTTCTTTGTAATTTATTTTCCCACCATTCTTTATCTTTATTAGAATTACTCTCCAAATATGAATAAACGATTTTTTGTAGTGTTTTAACATGATCATATTCTGATGAAATATCTTTATATGTACCATTAATAAATGTATTTAAATCATGTAACATCATAATACTATTTTTTGTCATAATTCTTTCTTTACAACCAATTAATATATATGCACCTGCAGACATTACTTGTCCCTTTGCAATACCTCTAATAGGATATTTTGATAGTCTAATAACATCAATAGTTCCTAACATCCCATATGCATCCCCACCATATGAATTAATGTGAAGATTTATATATTTATCCTCATCATTATCATTAATCGGATTTAATTTTTCAATTGTTTTGATTTTAGATTCTAGGAAAAATGGTGTTGCTTGTTCAATATCATATGAATAAAAAATATCCCTATTTTCGATATCAATATAATACTCATTAAGTTCTCTGAGTGTCATACTATATCTATTCCAATATTCATTAATTAATTCATCATCCTCCCCTATATTCATATTAAGTTGATTCAATTCATCAGAAAATTTACTTAAGTAATCAATATCAAAAGTAACATTGCAACCAACCATTTTTTCCATTTTTTTTATATAACTTTCAAATTTATTTGAAAACTTGGTATCTTGAAATTTCCCCTCAATTTCTTTAATAAATTCTTGTATTCTATTTTGAAGATCTTCTTTATCTGACATTAATCTAATAATTTATAAAATACAGTATAATTATCATCTGTTTCGATATTTGAAAAATCATCGATAACAAAAGCATGATGTTCAATTGTTTTTGACTGTTCTAATATATTATTAAATTCTTTTTGGAACTCCAAAAACTTTTGATTTACAACGAATTTCTCAACATCTTCACCATTATCCACAGTTTCACTTACTTTTACTCTTGGTTCAATAACAATTGTCCCATCTTCTCTTTCTGTACCATACTTTTTAATCAAATCATTTTTTAATTCATCAATTAAATCTTTTTCAACCTTAACCAATTGATATAGTTTTTTTAAATGATATTTAACAACAAATGATGTTTTTTGATTTAATAAACCATCAAATATTTTTTTTCCTTCATGAGAAAAACCATTTAACTCAGATTCCAATTCATATACCTCGTTAAGTGTTAATGTTGTTTCTTTTTTATTTTCCATTTTTTTATCCTTTTAATATTTGTTTATTATTTGTATTATTTTGTTCAAAAAATTCCTCAAACCTTCTTTCAATTTTTTGAATTAATGGATTTCTAACAATATCACCTTCTGTAAATTCAAAGGTACCAATCTCATCAATCCCATTAAATAAATCCATTGCAACATTTAAAGAACTTTTTGTTTTATTCTTAATGTCAATCTGTCTTAAATCACCCATTGCAATAATTTTACTATTTTCACCAATTCTTGTTAAAATAGTCCTCAAATTCTCCAATGTGATATTTTGAACCTCATCTAATATAATAATCGAATTATCAATCGATAAACCTCTCATATATCCAATTGGTAATGCAATTACAGAATCATTTTCAATTAACTTATTCATCTGTGAAACATCAATTAATTTATTTAAGTTCATTAAAAATGACATTACAGAAGGCTTTAATTTATCATCAATCTCACCCTTGATAAATCCAATACTTTCTTCCTGTAATGTAATTACAGATTTTAAAAGATAAATCCTTTCATAGGGTGTTTTATCATCATAAATTAATTGCAAAGCTTTTGCCAATGTTAAAAAAGTCTTACCACTCCCAGCTGGACCCGCCACAAATGTTATCTCTTTGTCATTAATTAAATTTAATAACTCTTTTTGTCTTCTATTTTTTGCCTTTATGTCAGGTTTTTTACCTAAAATAGTTCTTACTTGTGATTTACCCTTCGATAAAGTATCATCATTAATATCTATACCCGTATTATTTCTTTTTCTACTACTTCTAGTTGGACTCATTAAAATTTATGAGAGATTTTTACTATGCCCCTCTACTATATAATAACAACAAAAAGTATATATGTTTCCCATTTTATGTGAAATTTTTTAAAAAAAATTCATAAGGTAATTCTTTTATTGGTATAATGCCAGTTCTTTTTTTATTTATTATTTCATCATCAATTGATTGTAAAAAATTTCTAATTATCGAATTAACAATCAAATTCATATTATCATTTCCTTCAAAAAAAGTTAATTCATATATCATAAATTTTGTAATTAAATAACTAATTTTAAATTTTTGTTTTAATATTTTTGAATAAAATATTGTATTAATGTAATAATCACCTTCTTCTGTTTTATATATTTTAAATTCTATATCTAATTTAGATTCTATTTGTTTAAATATATATATTAAATTTGTTATTATAATTTCATTGGATAAATTAATATTAGATGGATATATTTGCTTTTTATTAAACATGTGGTCTTCTTTGTTTTAACGAATTTTCACTTATTTCAACAATTTCAATAAATAATCTAAATTCATCAAAATTTCTTGCATTACAATAACTCATTGATGATTTAAATGAATCTAGTAAATTTTGTAAATCACCGTTTAAATTTTCTTTATATTTTATAGTTGAACTAACCCCCTCAGCTAATATTTTTTTATTTAATCCATTGACTCTGTTATTTAGATTAGCCATTTCTGCGGATGCCATCCCTCTATAAAATTTATGAAATGTATAATATCCCGAATCAATCATAATACTAGTTCCTAAATTTTTTAATTCATTTTCATAATATTCTGATGGTGTTTTTTTATTAACAATTTCAAATTTATCATTTTTATATTTTAATAATGGTGAATTAGATTCTTTATATCCAGCAAAAAAACTTCCAGACATTACAAAATCTGCACCAATGGCAATTGCCTTTATATAATCAGATATTTCTTTAAAACCGCCATCAGCAATAATATATAGATCATTTAAATTATTATATTCCTTATATTCTGCAATCTCCATAATGGCAGATACTGGTGGTCTATATATACCCGTAACAACAGATGTTGAACATGCTGATCCTGTTGAAATTGATACCCTCTGAAATTTTACACCCAAATTATACAAATATTCTGATGCTTCTTTTGTTACAATATTTCCAGATAATATCTCAATATTCACATCTGAATATTCTTCTTTTAGTTTATTTATTACTGAAACTGGTTTTTCTAATAACCTATTGGCACCATTTGCAGTGTCAATACAAATTAATATGTTTAATCCATTTCTTTTCTTTTTAATTATTTCCAAATAATCTGATAAATATTTAATCTTATCCTCACAATCATTAATACCAACAGAATATGTATATATTTTAGATTTATCAAAATCAAAATGTCTGGTAATATCCATAAATATTTTTATTTGTTGTGTTGTATCCATAAACCTATGAATAACTGGTATTTGATCATTTTCTAATAAAAATAAAGATAAATCTAAACCAGTAACATCATACATTGGTGCTGACATAATAAAACCAGTTTCAATAATAGAATTACCAAACTTAATTTTATTTGTTAATTTAATATCACCAGAAAATCTTGATTGTATATTGCTTACTTGTCTTGAAAATAATGAAATATCATTATAGGTTAACTCTTTTTGCATATAATTTATATTTGTATGCAAATTTAAAAAAAATTATTCTATTTTACTAGCTTCTTTAAAGAACTCTTCCAAATTAATTTCAAACTGTGTGGCGATTTGCTGGATAAACTCATTTTCAATCCACCACTCTATGGCATACTCCCAAAATATTTGAGCCTTTTTGGGGAGTGACGGAATAGCCTGTTCGATAGCATCCAATTTGCCCATTTCGTCTAACATAGCCCTACCCTGTGCAGGTGAAATTACTCTTGGATAATCAGCTATCCACTTCAGGTCTACCGTGTAACTTTCACCGTCTGGATTCAGGTTAAAACTTTGAACAGCGTATTTTGACAAGTCAATTAATGACAAGTCAGGTTCAAAGGAATTTGTTTCTTGGTTGAATATTTTTGGTGCTATTGTCTCCATTTTAAAGTATTATGTAAGATAATCTGAAATTATTTAAGTAAACGCCTAACGCTACAGTTTTCGGAACCGACAGCCCAAAATATTTAACATCTGTGTTTGCAGAAAAAATTTGACTTTCCCAAGTATCTAAAACATTCGCTTCAACTCTAAAACTCAATCCCGTTAAAGGGCAGGATATTCCTAAAAACGATTTATTTAATACCCCAGCTCTTGTAAAAATTATTTGGTAAGGCAAAGTGCCCTGATTTATTCCCTGAGAAATATCTAAGGATTGATTCTGGCTTGCAATTATCGTTTCAACGCCAGCTACTCTTGCAATTACTTGATTTGTAAAATAGCCTAATCTAATGTGAAATCCATTATCAGCATCTTTACCAAACCAAAAACGTCCAGCTCCGTTATTTTGAGATTGAAAAGAAAATTCCGCTATAAAAGAACCCCTTACTCCAAAAATATTGCTTTCCACTGCTGTAGCGGCGTATTGATTTATATTTGTTGCAAGTCTTACAGCATTGTTACTTATATGCGCGGGTTGTCCAGCTAAAGTCTGCCAAGCGTGCCCACTATCTGAAACCCCTGCCCCGCTAAAAACAAGTGTATTTGGTCTATTAACATTATCCCAAACATTAGCTCTAAATAAATCAAAACCTGCCCCTACAATAGAACTATTAAAAGGTACTTTACTCTTTAAAAAATCAGTTTCATTGACCGCTTCAATTCCTGTTCCATTACCTCGGTAAATATTTCCTTCAGTAAAGTCTGTGATTGCCTCAACAGCATTTTTTGCCGCTTCTGCGTCTGTTGCACTTTGTGCTGCATCTGTTTTTGCTTGTTCTATTCCAGTTTCTGTATAAAAATCAGAAACCGTTATTTTTTTTAATTTACCATCCTGATCTAAAAATGATATGGAACCATCTGTTGTAGATTCTTGTGGTACTTCCAATACCTTTAACCCTTTTCGGGCTATAAATTCATTTGCCATTATTTAATCTTCACTATCCGATTAATATTAATTCGAAAATTTTAATTATAAATACTACATTATATTTTTTATTCAGTATTTATATAAAAAAATATAAATTTTTATGGAAAACAATAAAATTTTTGAATCAGAATTTGAGGAAGATGTATTACAGACCGTTACATTACCATCAAAGGGTATTTTGTATAAAAACGGGACAAAGGAAGTTATGGTTGATTATATGACAGCCAGTGATGAAAATTTGTTATCATCACCTGAGTTGATCAGAAAAGGGACTGTAATTGATGAATTATTAAAAAGAAAAATCAAGACAAAGGATATTAATATCGATGAATTATTGAATGGTGACAAGGATAAGATATTGGTACAATTAAGGGCATCTAGTTATGGTCAATATTATGATGTTAAAATCACATGTCCAGACACTGGTAATGAATTTGATGAATCTATTGATTTATTAACATTAAACGAAAAGGAATTGACAGTGGTACCAGATGAAATGATGTTATTTAGTTACACATTACCAATGAGTAAAAAGGTTGTTAAGTTTAAATTATTACCATCTGGTGAATTTAATAAAATAATTGATGATTCACAAAAACAAAAAGACATTTATAAAAAACAATATAGTGAAGTTATTACATTATTGTTAAAGGGTCAGGTTAAAGAAGTTGATGGAAATACGGACAGAAATTTTATTAATAAATTCATTGATAAAATGAGGGCTGGTGATTCTGTTGCATTGAGAAAATATATTAGATCAATTGAACCAGGTATTGATTATGATTATGAAGTGGAATCACCATATACTGGTAATAAATTTAAAGCTACATTAAATTTTGGTATTGATTTTTTTTATCCATCAACCATCTAAATGAGTATAGACTTGCATTATATGATCAAGAATATTATTTTGTAAAGCACATTGGTTATTCTGAAAGAACTTTTTGGAAAATGCCAATATTTAGACGGTTGTATATTTTGGATAAATATAAAAAGGAGTTGGAACAACAAAAAGAAATTATAGATAAATCAAATAGTAAAATGAAAAAAAATTAAATCCAGTAGATTTTACTGGATTTTTTTATTTTGTATTTATGATTAAATATTTTATTTAAATGGCAAAACGTAATAAAAATAAAAGTAATAATGTTAATATACCAACCAGTATGGTTGATAAGGATTTTGAGCAACATTTAAATACAATATTAAAATCATATCGAAATCAGGGAAATTTATTAAAAAAAATAAACCAGATAAAACGTAATTCTAGTCAATTAACAAGTTCGCTATCAACAAAACAACAAAAAATATTAGCAAATACGATTAGAAGATATGAAGTCCAAGAAAAAATAAGAAAAAATTTATTAAGTACAGATAATATTCATCGAAATATTATGAATAGTTTAAGATATACTTATAATTATCTTGAACAAAACGATGAAATTATTAAATCATCTGCGATTAGTCTTGGTTTATCTCGTGGATTATCTGATCAATATAGACAAAATTTATTAGATAGTGCCAGATATGCTGCTAGTCTTGGATTATCGTTAAAAGAACTTGCGGTAATACAACAAGCATATACAAATGAAACGGGTCAATCCGCATTATTATCTGCAAAAGCATTAGAGGCTGTTACACAAATAACACAAGGTACTGGTTTATCTGCTGAAAATGCTGGTACATTGGTTGGTCAATTTAAGTTACTTGGTTTAAATGCTGAAAATACAAGAGATTTTGTTGAATCTACCGCAAAAGAAACCACAAAATTGGGTGTTAGTTTAAATAAAGTATTGTCTGATATTAATACAAATTTTAAACAGATACAAAGCTATAATTTTTCAAATGGTATTAATGGTGTTCAAAAGATGGCGATGTATGCTAATATGTATAAAATTAGTATGCAAGACACATTCGCATCAATTGATAAAGCCAGAACCTTGGAAGGTGCTGTTGAAATGTCTGCAAGATTGATGGTAATGGGTGGGGAATTCAGTAAACAAAATATGTTTGAAATTGGATTTCTTGCAAGAAACAGACCAGAAGAATTCATGAAAAAATTAAATGAGATGAACAGAAGTGTTTATCATTTTAATGAAAGAACTGGTGAAATACAATCAAGTGCATTTGATTTGGATAGATTAAGGGCTGTTGCAGAAGCTACTGGTGTTCCATTTGAAAATCTAAATCAGCAAGCAAGAAGAATTGCCGAAATTGATTTTGCAAAAACAAAATTAACGAGTAATTTATCTGCAGATGAAAAAGACTTTATAGCCAATTTAGCAACATTTAATAAATCTACTGGTAAGTTTGAAATACAATTAGGTTCTGATGCTGTTGATATTAGAAATATTGGTAGACAACAACTTCAAGCAATAAGAGAACAACAAGATTCTCTTGAAAAAAGGGCAAATGATTCAATGACCTTTGATAAACAATTTAGAAATAGCATTGAGGAATTAAAGACACTCGCATTACCATTAATTAAAACATTAAATACAGCATTAAGAGGTATTCAAAATATTGGTAATCAATTTGGTGATTGGAGTGGTGTTGTTAAATTAGCTATGATAGGTGGTGCTGGTGTTATTGTTGCTGGATTAAGTAAATTTACAGCAACATTATTGTCTGGAATGTCTGGTGTATTTACTAATTTTTTAGCTGGTTTAAGTACCAGATTATCAATTGGTGGTACGACAGGTGATGTTAGTACAGGTAAAGGTTTTATGGGTAAACTAGGTGGTGCTGCAGGTTCTGCAATGGCTGTTGGTGGTGCTTTTTTGGCTGCATCATATGGTATATCCATGATTGCTGATTCATTTAAACAATTGAATCCCGAACAATTAGATGCTATTACTGCTGCAATAGTTACAATGGGTATATCTATACCTGCTTCAATATTTGCGATATCGTTGGCTGGTAAAGCTGGAGCTATTGGTATTGGAATTGTAACTGGTGCAATGCTAGGATTGGGTCTTGCTGCAATGGGTATTGGTAAGGGTATTGAATTTGCTACAAATGGTCTGAGTAAAATGTTTTCGGTTCTACCAGAAGTTGCTGAATCAATTAGTAAAATTGGTATTGGTTTAGCTACATTTGTAAATCCATTAACATTGTATGGTATTTTAGGTTTTACAGGGTTTTTGAAAGCAATATCATCAAGTAGTGGTGATATTGATAAATTATCCGTACTTGCTGAATCTATGGCAAATGGAACAAATGGATTTAAAGCATTTGGTGATGCAATTGATAAAGTTAGTATGGTTAACAACGATAAAACAATTGAAAAAATAACAAGTTTGATAAATCAGTTAAATAATATTCAAATATCAAACCCATTTAATGAACTAAAAGAATTATTATCAAAACCATTAAAGGTTGAATTTGCTGATAATAACGTTGATATGGTTGTAAATATTTCAAATGTTCTGGATGGTAAGGTAATATCTAAAAACATATACCCACATATCGCTAAAATCACAAAGAGTAATCAACAAAACAAATAATATTTGGTTTGCATGTTCCAAAATTTCCGATTTTTTTTCAATTATTTTTATCCTCATAAAACGCTGATTTTCAATGATTTAAAAAAAATTTTAAAAAAAAGTGATAAAATTTGGGAAACATAGGTACTTTTTGTTGTTATTATAAGTAAAAGGGTTTCCTAAAATCACCCCGAAAAATCTATATATATACAACTGTATATACAACTGTATAAGAAGTTAGTAAACAACAATAGTATAAGAAGGTAAGAAACAACAAAAAAAATCTATATATATACAACTGTATATACAACTGTATAAGAAGTTAATAAACAACAATAGTATAAGAAGATAAGAAAAAAACAACTGTATAAACAATAGTATAAGAAGATAAGAAACAACAAAAAAAATCTATATATATACAACTGTATAAACAATAGTATAAGAAGATAAGAAAAACAGTTGTATAAACAATAGTATAAGAAGATAAGAAAAAACAATAGTATAAACAATAGTATAAGAAGATAAGAAAAACAGTTGTATAAACAATAGTATAAACAATAGTATAAGAAGATAGAAAAAACAATAGTATAAGAAGGTAAGAAAAACAACTGTATAAACAATAGTATAAGAAGATAGTAAACAACAGAAAAGAATTATAAAAATATTATTGAATATTACTAACTCCTTATACATCTGTATATACAGTTGTATATATATATAGATTTTTTTTGTGGTTTTATCATATCTTCTTATACAAAAGTTGTTTAACGGAATTATGTTTATTTCTAAAAAACTATTTATATCAAAGATATATCAATGAGTAGAATAGAGGATAATAGTAGAATATTGAGAAGTAATCTTATCAATAAAAATATTTATACGGAAAATAACATATATGATATCAATACACCCGTAAGTATTCAATTCATAAATGATATATCAAGATTATTAAGACCAGGTAATGGATTTGATTTTAGTAATACAGTTATTGGTAGAGTAATAGGACCTCAAACAAAATTAAGTAATATATCATCTGTTGCTTTAGCTAAACTATATACAGAACAAGTTAAATCAATTATTGTAAGAAAGAATATACCAACAATAAACCTCAATAATTTATTTACAAATAACGATATTGAATTATCTGTTATAGATTTTTCAATAACAAAAGAAAATAAAGAAGATATTGAGAATAACATATTCAATATTTTATCTGATTATTCAAGTATATACAATCTGAAGAATCCTATTGAATTATCAACAAATAATACAACTGATATATCAAAAATATTAGTAAATCAATATACAGGTAAAGGTCAATTAAATAATTTAAGAAATTTACTATCAAATAATATTTATTATAATAATTTTAGTAATTCAATAGATGTTGATAACAGTAGTTTAATTAATGATATTACAAATAACAATACAGGTTTAATTTTCAATAATATTACAGGTTTTAGAGGTATATCAATTGATAATTCTTTAGATGGTTATTATAGAAGAAGATATAGTAATCAACAATACGGTTCTGTTGTTACACCTATTGAATTAACATATAAAATTGATACAATATCAAATAAAGATGATAGTGAAGATATTGTTACTATAAACAGTCAATCAGAAAATACATTTACATGGGGTTTAAACAACAGTAGTATAGATACAGATATTGGTTTATTAGGATATACAAATGCATTATTCAATAGCATAACTACAGAAGGTAAACCATCAAAATATGATAAAACTGTTGATAGTATTGAAGTTAATGGTAAAAGATATTATAATGGTGTTAAATATGCTAATAGATCTTATAGTCAATCAAATCAATATAATAGTCTAGATAAAACAATTAGACCATATGGTAATAACCTAATCAATTCTGTTATTAAAGATAGACAAATACCAAAAGTAATATTCAATTCACCAGATTCAGGAAATCCAATAAATAATTCAATGTTTACTATTGAAAATTTAGGTTTCGAATTTGGTACTACATCTCAAACACAATTAGAAAATATAGATCAATTAGGACCTAATAATGGTAAATTAATGTGGTTTGTACCCTCAATATTAGATTTTTCAGAAAACGTTATACCAAACATTGTATCAACAAATTTCTTGGGTAGAGGAGAACCAGTATATACATATGCAAATACAGAAAGAAAACTACAACTGAATTTTATAATGATTGCTGATTATGCAAAAGAATTTATAAATGTCAATACACTATCAGATTTTGCAAATAGAATATATGGTTCTGAAGAACCTCAAAATAATCCAGATAGGTATTCCGCACCAACTAATAATTTCAGTAATGATGGTAAAATAAATAAATTACAACAAGATGCGGAACAATCAAAAAATAAACTAAATACAATAACAATTGATTTTGATATATCAGACAATCTACCAATTGATTTTTATTATAATGATAGTAGTTTTTCAATGGTTAATATTCCACAAAATAATGGATTTGATGAAAAACTAAATACCATCTTCAATAAAATGAATGAATATTATTCAATAAATTCAAATGCTATTTTTGATATAAATATCAATGGTTCTGTTTTTGATACGGATAGTAATCTAGATACTTTATACAGTAGAAGAGTCAGACTGTTTAAAGAATATATCGAAGGATATTATTTACAAAATTATCCTAAATTAAAAGATAGAATTGGTATAAATATAGAAGATTTTACAAATAATAATGTACCCAAAAATATTACCGATGAATCATTAAATTCAGTCTCTTCAATAAAGAAAAGAAAAGTATCAATAAGTTCTGTAGTTGTTGATGATAATACAAATAATATCGATCAAGAAATTACTGATTTTTCAAATACGATTATTAGTGATATCAATAATGAAATTGATGATATTAATTCTAGAATTAATGGTAGAAGAATAATTATCAATGATGATGAAATATCTGATAGTAGTATTAACGGTACATTCAATAAAATAAAGCAAAATAAATTACAGAATGGGTTAATAACTTATACGGCATTTGATATCTATGAAAGATTAACCTTTTTACATCAATGTACTAGACAAGGTAGATCACCAGTTGATGGTAATATAAGTAATAGTGCATTTGGTAAACCACCAATAATCGTCTTTAAATTGGGTGATATGTATAATACAAAAGCTATTATAACAAGCATGGATTTTCAATTTGAACAGGAGATTCCTTGGGATTTAAATCCTGAAGGTTTTGGTGTTCAAAAAATGGGATGTAAGGTAAATATAAATATGAATTTAATCGGTGCATCAGGTATTAATGGACCTAAATCACATATTTTGAATGGAAATAGTAAAAGATTTTATGCCAATTCATCATTTGAGAGTCAATCGGATATTATTGATGATGAAGATAATATATTAAATAATTAAAAATGGAAAGTTTTAACAGATATTATTATGCAAGAATAAACGGGGAATTAAATCAATTACCATTTATTCAAATACCTGAAAATTCTTCAGATAAATATATCAAATATATTGAGGGTAGTAATAAAACAAGATTTGATATTTTAGCACAAAAATATTATGATAACCCAACAATGGGATTTTTTATACTTATGGCAAATCCAGATTATATGTCCGAACATGACATACCTGATGGTACTGTTATTAGAATACCCTTTCCAAAAGAAAGAATAATACAACTATATGATCAAGAAATGTTAAAAATTTTTAATTTATAAAAAATTTAAATATATTTGTGGTTTGATAAAACCACATGAATAAAAATATAACAATCGTAATATCATCACATTTATCAGACGATGATAACGAAAATTTTAAAAATCATATAAACAATACAATCGGAATAAAAGATTGTGAAATATTGCTTTATAAAAATTTTAATGAATATTCATTAGCTGAATTATATAATAAGGGTCTTAATGAATCAAAAAACGATATTGTTTTATTCGTACATAATGATATATTTTTTAATACCAAAAACTGGGGTAAAACTTTGTTAAAGCATTTTAACAGCAGCGATTATGGTATTTTAGGTATTGCAGGTACAACTGATTTAAATGAAAATGGTGTTTGGTGGACTGAAAACCATAGAACGATTGGTATTGTAAATCACCGACATAATAATAAAACTTTTGAAAGTAAATATTCTAATTCATATCCAAATGAAATTATTGAAGTTGCTGTTATCGATGGGTTATTTATTGCAGTTAATAAAAATAAGATTAAAAATAGCTTTGTAGAGACGTTTAAAGGATTTCACTACTATGATATACCATTTTGTCTTGAAAACAGCTTAAAAGGCGTTAAAATTGGTGTTATTTTCGATATAAGGGTAACACATTATTCAATTGGGCAAACAAATGAAGAATTTCATAAAAATAAAGAAATATTCATTGAAAAATATAAAGAATATTTACCCCATAGAATTAAAGTAAATGAGATAAAAGAAATTTATACTAAAAATATAAGAATTAAAAATGAACCAAAATTATCAATAATAATACCACATAAAAATAAAAATAATCTACTGTTTAATTTATTAAAATCTATAGAAGATAATACAAAATATAATAATTATAAAATTTACATTGCAGATACTGGTAGTGATACAAATAAACTTAATGAAATTATTAATTATATTAATGATAGTACCAAAATCAACTTAATTACATACGATTATTATAATTTTGCTAAAATAAATAATGATGTTGTTTTAAATCATGTTGATAAGGACAGTGAATTATTATTATTTTTGAATAATGATATTAAATTTGTAAATGATGTAATTACAAATATGGTTGATACATATATGAAAAATAAAAATACAGTGGGTACGGTTGGTGCTAGATTATATTATGATGATAATAGTATCCAACATTCTGGAATTGAAATCTTTATTAAAGATAATAAATTAAATTTAAAACATCATGCAATTAAATCGTATTATAAATATTATAAAAATACTGTAAAGGATATTATTGGAAATAGTGCAGCATGTATGTTAACACCCTATAAATTATTTAACGATATTGGATTGTTTAATGAAAACTATATTGAGTGTTTTGAAGATGTTGAATACAATTTAAATTGTATTTTAAAAAATAAAATAAATATTTTCAATAGTAATGCAATCGCATATCATTATGAATCACAAACAAGAAATGACGATTCAGAAAAAAACAATAAAATGAATATTGATATTGAAAAATTGGGTAAATTTATTGGCGATAATTTTTCTAAATTAAATAAATACATAAAAATATATTAATAGGATAATAATAGTATTTATATATATAAAATATTTACTATGAAAAGACGAGGAAGAAAAAGAATCCAGTTAAATGAAGATACAATTCAAAGGTTATTGGATGAATGTTATGTTGAAGCAAATGAGTTAAATGCTGAGTTGAATAATTTATACATAACATGGAATTCAAAAGTGAATGATTTGAATGAAATTGCTGTTTTGGGTAAAGATATTGTAAAGGTATTAGATCAAAGAGACAAGTTAATTGATAAAAAATTAAGAGTAAGTGAGCAAATTCAAAGAATTATTTCTGAAAAGGCAAAAGAGGAAAACAGAATGAAATTGTTAATGAAAGAAGATAATGAGGAAAAGGCATCCGATGCATCATTACCAGATGAAATGAATTTGAAAATAAATGAAATGATTGAAAAAGCGAAAAGAGGTAGATAAAATTTATGAGTGGTATTATTGATGAAAAAAGGGGTATCTTCAACAGATTATCAGTATTTACCTCACTTAAGGAAATTGAATTAAAAGGGTTAAATCAGTTTAATTCAATTTCTTCTATTAATAACGATAAAGACCCAATTCCCTTTTTGCTGGATTTATCCACAACATTAGTTGGTGGAGATGGTTTGGAAGAAAAATTAGGCCAGTTATTCACGAATTTCATTTCAAATTATAATACAAATATAAAAAATATATTATCTGATAACTTTGTAAATTTCAAATCAGACAAACAATTACCAACTAATTTTATAAACCAAGGAATCACAATACCAATTAGTTTAATCGATGATTTAAATAATCTAAAAACAGAAAAAACATCACCAATTGGTGAACTTATTTATAATGATAATACTATCAATCTTCTAACAAAATTAAAAAATTCAATAATTATACCAAATACTGTTATAAACTATAATAATATCGATATAATATATAATGAAGATAATGAATCAATAAATATAAAACCAACAACAAATACATCAATAAATCAATTTATTAATACATTTATTAATGGAATATCAGAAATAAATAAGAAGGAATTTGTAACAGACATATTGAATACGATTTTTGGTTTAAAAAGTGTTTTACAAAATAAAACAATTAATGAATTAAATAGTGAGAATGAAATTGATATTATTATTGATAAATTAATCAATGAAGAAGAAACGATAGAATTTAATGATGATGATATTCTTAAAATTAATAGACAATCAGATGAACTAATTAAGGGTGTCAATCAAATTGATTTCGGATGCGGTATTATTGATAATGTTTTAACAATAGAGCAATTAAATACAATTGCAAATAATGTAAACGATTCTTTTGACCCATTTTATGTTGGAAATGAGTTCATAAATATTTTTAATAATACATTAAATCCAAATAATGATCCATCAAATGTGTCAAAATTAAAAGATAGTTTTATTAAAAGATTGATAAATAATATTAAAAACAGATTGTTAAAAGATGTATTATTTTCACCAGATAAGAAACTATTATTTATAATTTTTAATTATTTACAGGATGACAGTCTAAATATAGGTAATATAACAAATAAAATAGATTATATAAATAATAATAAAAATATTGTAAATTGTCTAATTAAAGATGTTAAATCCGACATTACTGAATTTATATTTAATTTAGTTAAAACAGAAATATTAGAAGTAACAAAACCTGCGTTAAATAAAATAATAACAGAAAAGATAAATAATTATAGAATTATACTAAAAAGTTTAACAAGTATATAATGGCAAATTTTTCAAATATAAAAGATATTATTAATTCATTGAGTAAACTATTTAGTTTTAGAACAACACCACCCCCACCAGTACCGTTACCATTGATATTAACGGGTGTACCAAACAGAGATGGAATATCTGCACAGAGAGTCGCATCAAATATTATATCAAGAAAAGCTGAGGCTGGATTACCCGTTGGTGTATTACCAAATGGTGAACCAAATAATGATGAATTACTAGAAAGAATACGTGCAGAAGAATATTTTAAAGAACTATTGCAAAATGCAAAAATAACAATTGCAATACCACCAGGATCAACAATTGTTGCAAATGGAGCAAGTCCATCTGGTCCTGTTACTGTGGTGGGTGCAAGTACAACAATACACATCGGATACGGTATTATACAATAAAAAAATATGGAAACAACAGAAGAATTATTAAAAAAATACGAAGAATTATCATTAAAATATGATAATTTAAAAGAAGAAATATATAAAAGAACGTTGGAAAACGAAAAATTAATTAAAAATTTATCTTCTATTGAAAATGAATTTGAAATTATTGCAAATAAATTAAAAAATATTGAAGTTTAATAAATGAAAACAACCAGATTAGATATAGCAACAAGCTCACCAGGAAAAAAGAATCAAGAGATTGAATTAACACACAATATATTAACAGGTGTTGTTGTATCTAATGAGGATGATAATGAAATGGGTAGATTAAAAGTCAGAGTTCGTGGTATTGATGATAAATATAATATACCAGATTCTGAATTACCATATTGCTACCCTATTTTAAGTAAAATATTTCACGTAATACCCAAAAAAAATGAAATTGTTAAAGTCTTAATTTCCGATATTGAAAGACCATATTCATTGAGGTATTGGATCGGACCCGTAATATCTCAACCACAATTTTATCAATTTGAAAATAAAATAACAGCCGAGTCAGGAACTGAATATGCGATATCAAATCCAACAATCGCACCAAATAAATTCAAAAAAAGTAAGGGTATATACCCATCAATCGATGAGGTTGCAATATTGGGTAGAGATAATAATGATATTATTTTAAAAGATAAAGAAGTTACACTTAGAGTAGGTAAGCATTTAGTTGATGATAATCTTACATTGAATACAAAAAATCCAGCATATTTGAATTTGAGAATAAATGAACAGGGTAATCAAACAACTGGTATATTAATTGCAAATAAAATCGGATTGATAACACACAACGGTAAAAAGAAATATAATCCAATACTTGATGAAGATGAAATAAATAGATTTTTTGAAACAGCACATCCTATGTTAAAAGGTGATCTAACTGTTGAAGTATTAAAAAAAATAATTAACGCATTAATTTTTCATATACATGGTGGTGCTGGATTACCACCTGCAAATACAAATCCAATAAACGATTTATTATCTATTAATTTAGATAATATTATTTCAGAGAATATTAAAATCAATTAATATTTGTTTTTAAATTTTTTATTTTTAATTTTACAGAAAATATTATTGAATGATAGAATCGATTGAAATATCAGAGGGCTGTTATGGACCAAATGTTTCTATAAACGGAGAATCATTAACAAATAATGATCCAGATGAAGAAAATAATGAAACTATTCTTAATTTAAGAAAAAAATTAGTCAATGAATTGTTAAAAAATTTAAATAATATATCGACATATGATTTAAGAATTATTGCAGAAATTGTAACAACAATATCTGATGATTACGAAATTGATACAGAATCAATCGATGAGGGTAGTCGTTGTGGCCAATGTGGTACATATTGTTATTATATAAAATATATTAATACTAGTAAGGATAATGAATAATATAGATAAACAATATATCGATAGATTTATAAAATCTATGATAGATGATAAAGCAAAATGGACTATGAATTCATTCACATGGATGGATGGTCCATTTTATAGTTTTTTTTCGCCAAAATATGGTAAAATACAATTTAAATTCGGTACTGTGATATCCCCTATGTGTGATTCAAATGATAATATATGGTATGTTCCAGATTCGGTACTATATAACCCATTTAATCGATACTACTGGAAGTTTCGTAAAGCAAAAAAAGAATTAAAATCATTTCATTTCACAAAACAAAAAAATGAATATTACAATAAATTACAAAAGGAATTAAATAAAAATGAATAAAGCTGATAAATATTATAAAGAGAATTTAAACAAAATTTTAGATTATGGAACTTGGGATGAAAATCCAAGACCAAAATATAATGATGGAACACCAGCATATTCTAAATTTATTACTGGTGTATATGAAGAATATGATATATCAAAAGGTGAATTTCCAATACCAACACTAAGAAATACTGCAATAAAAACTGGTATTAAAGAAATTTTATGGATTTATCAGAAACAATCAAATTTATTGTCAGATGCACATGATTTAGGTATATATTGGTGGGATTCATGGGATATTGGTGATGGTACAATTGGACAAAGGTATGGTGCAACAATAAAAAAATATGGTCTTTTAGATATTCTGTTAACAAATTTAAAAAATGATCCCTTTTCAAGAAGACATATAATTAATATGTACCAATATTCTGATCTATATGAAACAAAGGGTTTATATCCATGTGCTTATGAAACGATTTGGTCAGTTAGAAAAGTAAATGATGAATACTTTTTAGATATGACTCTAATACAAAGATCAAATGATTATATTATGGCTGGTTATATTAACAAAATTCAGTATACAGCACTCATGATAATGATAGCAAATCATATTGGATATAAAGTAGGTGTTTTTAGACATCTTGTTCAAAATTTACATGTTTATGATAGGCACATGGATGCCGCAAATGAAATATTAGAAAGAGAATCACTAAATATACAACCATCAATAGAATTAAATGAAATTAAAGGGTTTTATGGTTATAATATTGATGATTTTAAAATATTAAATACAGATAAAATTGAAAAAATTAAATCACCATTAGAAATAGCAATATAAACATGGAATACAAAGATTTTAAATACATTATTGATTTATATAAAAAAACATCGGAAGAATTATCAGAACTTCATGATATTGGAATTGATTTTTTTGAAGGTAAATATAAATTATCTGAAAGTTTTTATTATATGACAAATAAATTATTTGAGACTCATTACGATGATAATGGAGTTGATATGATAAATTGGTTTATCTTTGAATCAGAATACGGAACAAATGATTTAAAAGCAAAAGATGAAAATGGTAATATAATTTGTGATACTATTGAATCATTATATAATTACGTTGAAAAATACAATAAAAAATAAATGCTAAACGAAAAAGACGCATCAAAATTATATAAAATATTAAAACCACAAATAAATAAATATTTACATAAATATAGAAAAAATATTAATAATGAACATCTCAAAGAGATAAGTAATGATATTTATATAAAGATTTATCAAAACTTTAATACATTACCAAAAACAAAGAATGAAATAACAAAATATATTTACGTTACTTGTAAAAATACTGTTATTAATTATAAAAAAATTAAAAAGATAGATATTAAATATATTAATGATAATGAATTATTGGAAAATATGTCAGATTCATATAATAATATTGAAAATACTTTTATATTAAACGATAATTTAGATTATATTTATAATAAATTAACCGAGGATAAAAAAAATATTTTTAAATATAAAATAATGGGTCATACATTAAATGAAATATCTAAACTAACAAACATATCAAAAAGTAGTACATATAGATTATATAACGAAATTATAGAAAACGATGTTAACATTTAAAAAAACAGAAAAAAATATTACACTAGTAAAATTCGATTCATCCACAATCATACAAAGCGTGTATTATGAGGATAATAAATTTCTATATATCTTTTTTAAAGGTGGTAATGTATATTCATACCAACCAATATCAAAAGAATTATATGATGGATTTGAGTCTGCAGAATCACAGGGTAAATATTTAAATAAATTTATTAAATCAAATAAATCTATTCAATATAGGAAAGAAACTAAACTAAAAACCCATGAATTAGAAGGGTTAATTAATAATAATTTCAAATAAAATGAAAAAATACATAACAATTTTACCTAGACAATCAGGCAAAACAAAAATGGGTATTTATGAATTTCTAAAAGATCCAGATAACACAATTTATATTGTTTATAATAATCAAGCTAAAGATTTTATTATTGAAAGAATTGGGTTTTTATCAAAAAATATAATTACACATAATAACATAAAAAATAAACTGCGATCTAAAAGAATTAAAAAATTAATATTTGATGAGTATATGTTTTTTGATAATAAAGAGGAAATATATAATATAGTAAATACATTAAACATTGAAGAATTATATATATTTTCTAGCTCAAATAAATTATATTCAAATGATATTTTTGAATATTTAAAAGAGAATAAATTTAAATATAATTTAAATCATTTAGTTGAAAATTATAAATATAAGTCAGAACATACCAGAGATGAAATATATGAATTATATTATAACTTTATTACCGATTCTGATGCAATAATGATTAACATAAACCATAATATTAATAAAAATATACATTACATTATATCTAATGAACAATATGAATTAGAGGTTTTAAATAAATATTTACACTAAAAAAAATGAATAATAAAACACTTGTGTTGGATGTTGCTTATATTGCAAGAAGCATTATTACAACTGAAAGGGCATTTGTTATTTCAATGAAAGGTAATGCTGAAGTTATTCATGAATATGATGAATATTTTAAATTAGTTAATCCTGATTATCAATTTAAAAAACCATCAGTAATCAAAGTAAAAAAATATGTAAACGATTTATTACATACAGTGCCATTAACAAGAGAAAATGTTTACAGAAGGGATAATTATTCTTGTGTGTATTGCGGTGAATCCAGAAGAAAATTATTAACTTTGGATCATCTAGTACCAAAATCGAAAGGTGGTGAAAATACATGGCAAAATTTGGTAACTGCATGTAAAAAATGTAATAATATTAAATCAGATCAATCAGTAGACGAATTTGGTTATAAAATTGAGAAGCCATATCAACCGCATTATTTGATGATGATGAAATCAATGTTCGAAATACCAGAAGAATGGAAAAAATATTTGTTGTTTCAATAGAACAGTTAGCCAGAAGACCAATCATTAGAAATGATCAACCACATGAATCATTGAATAAATTAACAAATGATGAATTAAAAAAAACATACTCAAATATTAACAAATATTTAGATAATGAAAAAATTCATGGATTTCCAGAAAGGAATGTACAAATATTAACAATGATTGTTGACTATGATATAATATATCATATAAATAAAGAAAAATGAAAATAAGAAATAAAACATTGAGTATTGTAATTCCTTGTAAAAACGAAGGAGACAATATAATTAAAACATTAGATACAATATATGAACAATCATTTATTGAAAATATTGATGTAATAATTGCTGATAATTCAGATGATAATTATACATTTAATCTAATTATTGAAAACACTAATAAATATTCTGATAAATTAAATATTAAATTAATTAAAGGTGGATATCCTTCTGAGGCTAGAGCTAATGGTGCAAATATGGTTGAATCGGAATATATATTATTTTTAGATGCCGATATCATTTTATTAAATAACTATTTAATATTTGAAACAGTCGTAGAAATTTTATATAATGATTTAGATTTAGTTACTGTAAAATTTAAAACAGATAAAAATTATAATTATATTTATAAAATATTTCATTTATTACAAAATATTGGTATATTTTTTAATATTGTATTTGCAGTTGGTGGGTTCCAATTATGGAAAAATAAGACATATAAAAAATTTGGTGGGTATTTACCTGAATTATTATTTGCCGAGGATTATTGGTTATCATCAAAAGTAAAACCAGAAAAATTTTTAATATCAAATAATTATGTATATACATCTTCAAGAAGGTTTAAAATAAAGGGTATTAAATATATGATTAAAATGATGATATTATCGTATTTAAATAGAAATAATATTGATTTTTTTAAAAATCATCATAACTATTGGAATAGTAAACTATCCACCCACGCAAAGCGATGGGATGGGCTTTAAACCTAAGAACGAATGCACTTGACAGTACAACATACTCGGCTTTTCAGGACTGTTTACGGAAGTCCCCAACAATGCTATATTTTTTGCCGCATTTTCATCAGCATCAAACACAGAATTACAGTTAGTACAAGTGAACTTTTTACCTTGTCTATTGCCTATGTGAAAGCAATTATGGCACGTCTTACTTGTATATGCAGGTGGTACATCTACCAATTTAACACCGTTAAGCAAAGATTTGTAAGTAAGAAAACTTCTAAGTTGATTGAAGTTCCACTTACCAATTCTCGTTCTAAATTTCTTTCCTTTATTATTGGAAGAAAATCTAATACCCTTCAAATCCTCAATTGCAATACCCTTACCCTCGGATTTAGCAAGTTGAACAATTTGTTTGCTAATGGTGTGATTGATAATTGTACTCGTAGTTCGTTCTTTGCCAGACAATCGTTTCAGGACTTTTTTAGAGCCTTTCGTACCTTTGCGTTGAAGCGAACTCCTTACTTTTTGTCTTTTTTCTCTATAATCGTTAAGTTTTTTAGAACTAAAATTTTTGCCATTACTAAGTGCCGCAATTTCCAACAGCCCCATATCAACTCCGATAAATTCTTCCACATCTTCAATATCCTCTTCGGGAACATCAACGGTTTGAAAAAGGTAAAACTTACCTTTTTTGTAAACCAAGTCAGCCTCCCCTTTGATGTATGGAATGTAAGCAGGGTTATGACAAACAAAATCAATCTTTTGCCTACCACCAATACACCACAAGGAAACCACGTTATCAGGTTTATAGGTCATTATTCTACTATCGTAGGCAATACTACCAAGTGGTTTAAAAGTTCGTTTAGTTTTCTTATCCAACTTGTAGGCATCTGCAACTTTAGCAATTTGCCTAATAAGCATTTGAGAAGAAAGTTTGAATGTAGCCTTGTAATTATGGTAAACTTCGTGATGGAGTTTGAAATTGTTGAAAATCCTCTTTTCCCACGCCACATCAGAAATGACATTACAAACAGTATTAGCTTCCTTCATCGTATCGAGAAGCAAGTTAACCTGTTCATCAGTAGGCAAAAGTTTTATTTTCAAAGTGAGTTTCATACAATAATAAATACGTTCAAAAATACTAAAAGTTTCTTATATCAGAAAATAGTTTTAAATTTGTTTAACTTTAAAGGCGTTAACGTGTCGCTTACCTCCCACCGAGCCTTCGGCATCAGTGGGTTTCACGCTCCAATATTATGAAATATAAATATTTAATATTATCTGATTTACATCTTGGAATAAGAGATTCAAAAACAAAAGAATTACTCAAATTCTTAGAAAAAATAAATACTGAACATATTATATTGAATGGTGATATTATTGATGGATGGGCAATTAATAGAGGTTCTAAAATAAGAAAAATACATATAAAATTAATCGCTGAATTATTAAAAATATCGAATAAAACAAAAATTACATGGATTAGAGGTAATCATGATAATTTTATTGAGGATTTCACTGGTACAAGTATTGGTAATATAAATATAGTTGAAGATTTAATAATTAATATTGGTGATAAAAATTATTATGTTTTTCATGGTGATTTAATTGATATTTTCATAACAAAATATAAATGGATTAGTTATATTGGGTCGGTTGGATATGATTTAGCACTTTTAATCAATAGAATTTATAATAGATATAGAAAATTGAGAGGTTTAAAATATTATTCAATATCGGATAAAATAAAAAAATCTGTTAAATTTGCAACAAATTATATTAATGATTTCGAAGAAAATGCGATTAATATTGCAAAAACTAAAAATTGTGACGGTGGTGTGATTTGTGGACATATTCATGTCCCTGAGATTAGAGAAATTAATAATTCATTATATATAAATTCTGGTGATTGGATTGAAAATCTAACAGCAATCACGATTGATAATAAAAATAAAATAAAATTAGTTAAATATTCTGATTTTGAATAACATAAAAAATATTAAACTTGGTATTATTTATTATTCTGATGAATTAAAATTACATAATAAATTAGATTATATTGAATATATTAATGTTAATAGCATTGATAATATTAAGTTTCAAAATAAGCCAACATTAATCATTGGATGGAATCTGGTAAAAAATCAAATTAATACAAATAATGTATTAAATAGAGAAATAAATGAATTATATTCATGGACATTTTCTTTTAATGAGAAGAAAACTGAATATATTAATGATTTGAATGATTTTCTATATATAAAAATATTAAAAATATTTGATATATATAACTATAAAATATTATCACCAGTATTCTATGAGAATTTAAGAACTAAAAATGATTATATTAATTATTTGAATAATATTGATATTACTAATATATTTTTAGATAAAAATTTAAATATTAATATTTTATCGTTAAATAATATTTATAGGATTGACTTAAATGAGTTAAAATATTTTAATATTGATCCTAAATATATTTTATTTTTTCTTAAACGAAAGTTTAATAATATCATTTACGATAAAAACAATGAAATGATTACACAATATACAAATTTTTTTAAAACTATTGATACTCCGATTGTTAGTAAATACATGGTTTTATTTACTAAATAATATTTTATCATTTAGTAGTATTTATAATAAAATATTTTATTATGGATGCTAAACAGAAAAAAAATGTTGATATTTTCCTAGACGAGATTCAAGATAATGAAAAATCAAACAAAAAGGAAATTATTAATCAAAAAGACGGTTTAATTGAGCGTATTGATAAGAAGTATGTTACCGAAGATGGTAAAATGTTATTAAGAGAAAGATATTTCTAAATTTAAAAATATGAAAACGATGGATATTAATCAATTTAAAAATAGATTAAAAAAATTATATGAATATAAAATTCATGATCTTAATCTGAATAAGGAAGAGAGTGTATACCATATGCGTGAGGATGAAAATGATAATACACAACCTCAGCAACAACAACCACAAGATGTTGAAAATAAACAGGTTAACACACAACCTCAACCAAAACCACAAAATACTGATAATCAACAACAAGTAAACCAAGATAGTCAACCAAAACCTCAACAACCACAACCAACACCAAGTGTGGATACATCTAATAGTAATGAAATGATGATGGGGTATTTAAAATCGGAGATGAGTAAATTAGATAATGTTGTTAATTCAATTGATGAAATATCAAAGACAGTTGATTTTTTATCCAGAAGAATGGAAACATTAAATAAAAACGTTGAAGAGATTAAAGAACCATCAGATTTTGAAAAATTAGAAATGAGGGCTTTTGATTCATATCCCTATAATAATACCCTAACAAAGGTTTGGGATGACAAAATAAAGTCAAAAGAAGAACAAGATGCAGAAAGAATGGGTATTTATAAAACGGATGATGGTTATGAAATGGAATATATACCAAATAATAATATAAGTAATACAATTCCAAATAGCATTAGTAGAAATGGATACTGATATTTTAGTTAAAATTATTGCTGGACTTATCAGCATGTTAATCATATTGGTTGGTGTAATATATAAAAATATTATAAAATCAATTGAAAAAAACGATAGTAAAATCAATGAGACTTTCAATAAAATTGAAAAGACATTTGATGATAAGTTTATGAAATTAGAAACTGAAGTGAGGGAAAATAATACAAAAATTAAAGAAATTATTGCTAGACAAGATACCGAAATTCAGTTAATAAATAAACAAATATCTCTTTTAGATTCTGAAATAAAATATTTAACAAGAAGATTAAACAGAATTGAAGGATTAGATTCAGATCGTTATTAAGATGTGTATATTTAGATCATATTTTGAAAAAAACAATACAATAATTTCAAATAGTGAAATTAATACTGCCAAAAATCAGGTTACTGATATTTTTTATGGTGATAATTCGAGTATATATAGCCGATATATATTTAAAATAGATCTATCTAACTTAATCAATAAAATACAAACAGAAGAAATTACAGTTGATAAATTTAACTATCATAAACTAAAAATATATAATACGATCAATACTTTTGATAGATTTATCGGTACTGATTATGGTTATAATATTAAAAGAAAAAGAGCTAGTGGTGTTGAATTGATATTATTTGTAATCCCTGAAGATTGGAATGAGGGATCTGGATATGATTTTGAATATAATTTAATAGGGTTAACAAATCCTAAGAGTAAATCACCATCAAATTGGTTCGATAAAAGAACCAATGAATCATGGACTATAGATGGTATCTATAACAACAATAATTTACCTACAATATTAGAAACAATACCCATTGATAATGGTGATGAAAATATCGAAGTTGACATTACCGACTATATTAACGGTATTTTATATGATGCTGAACCAAATAATGGTTTGGGTATCGCATATAGATTAGATATTGAAGCAATTGAAGATGATTACTTATATAGCGTTTCATATCATACAAAATATACAACAACATATCTAGAACCACATCTTGAAAGTAAAATCGATTTAACTATTAAAGATGATAGAAATTGTTTTTATTTGAATGAGGATAATAGATTATATTTATACGCTAAAAGAGGTCAAGAATTACTAGATATTACACCAATATCCGTAAATATATTCAATCATAAATATGAACTAATAGAATCGATAAGTTCTAATAATATCATTAAACAATCAAAGGGTATATACTATATTGGATTAAATTTATCCTCTGATAGTAATATTGATTCTGTCATATATTATGATGAATGGAACTATACAATAGACGGGGAACAAAAATCAATTGAAAACGAATTTTATTTAATTGAAAATGATTCAAACTTTTTAATTGAATCAATGCAACCAAAAAATACAATAAACGTTACATTATCTGGATTACTACAAGATCAAAAAATTAAAAGAGGTGAAGAACTTATATTGGATTTATTAATAAAAAAATTATATAATCAAAATAATTCAGACCCATTAAATTTTGAGTATAGAATATATATTGAAAAATCTAATAATACAGAATTAGAGGTGATACCGTTTACACAAGTAAACAGAGCACCAAATAAATACTTTATTAAATTAAATACTGAAATACTAATACCACATAAATATACATTAGAACTTAAATTAAGAAATATTGATTATACATTAAATTATCAGAATATAAAATTCATTGTTAAAGATTAAAAAATTTGCTAAAAAAGAATTTACTTGTTACATTTGTAAAATAATTTGTTAAATATATAAAACGCTAAAAAAAAATGGAAGATTTAGATCAGTTAAACAATTTGCTAAATGGTTATGAAGAATCATTAAAGAAAGAAGGTACAGACTATGGTCTGGATAAAGAAGAAAAGAAAAGAAAAAAGTTTAAAATCACTTCATCTGAAGAAACTTTTAGATTCATGAAAACAACAAATGGTAATTACTATGATGTTGCATATTTTCATGAGGTTAGAGTAGGAAAATATAACCAAAAGGTTTATTGTTTGAAAAATGATGGTGAAGAATGTCCTTTATGTAAAAAATCTGAAGCTATTTTAGCTAAACAACATAAGGGTAAATACAATGAACTTACTGAAGAACAAAGAGAGCATAATAAAAAATATTATAGCGAAGCAATGAAATATGCTGCTAAAAAACATTATGCTTTTGAAGGTATTGACAGAGGTGTTGAAAAAGATGGTAAAAAGATTTGGCTCGCAAAAGAAAATAAAAAACTTGAAGGTGTTTTAGATAAATTAATTCCAGCAATTAAAGCATATAAAACAGCACATGGATTAGATTATACCGATATTGAAAATGGTGTTGATATGACAATATCATCACAACAAGATGTGATTCAAACAACAAAAAATAAATACTGGAAGGTAATTTCTATTTCAAATAATGGTAAACCATCACAATTACATAGTGATGAAAATACGGCAAATAAATTTTTAAATGATAAAACAACATGGAGGGATGTATATCCACCATATGTCATTACCGATGTTGTTGATAAAAAAGAAATGTTATCATTAATTTCTGAGGGTAATGCACCATATTGGGATGAAGATAGAAAAACATTCGTATTTCCAAATAGACCAGATCTACAAAAATTATATGATGAAAAAAGATCACAAACCACATCTAAAAAGGGTGATAATAGTGGGAGTGATGATGTAGATGAAATTGCAAATATGATGAAAAATTCTTCAAGTAGTTCGGATGATCAACTTGAAAAAGAATTAAACCAAATCAAGAATAATTCGGGTTCATTAAATATTGCAAATATGGATGATCTTGATGATCTACCATTCTAAATTCAAAAAATCCATACATATTTAATTTAAATACATAAATTATTATGTGTATGGATTTTTTTTATTCAAAATCTAATAATATATAAAAATATATGGCTAAAAGTAGAGGAATTGTTGAAAAAAAATCATTTACATTAAATGATTATAAGAAAAAAAGAGGTGTTGATAATGTTATGTTCAAACCAATGGAATGGTTGGAATATGGTGATGCTTATAAAGAAATTACTGGATTACCAGGTGCATTATGTGGTATTGTAAATGTTATAATGGGTCATAGTGATTCTGGTAAAACATCTGCAATGATTAAAGCGGCAATATCTGCACAAAAAAAGGGTAAATTACCTGTTTTTATTATTACTGAAATGAAATGGTCTTGGGAACATGCTAAATTAATGGGTCTTGAGTATGAAGAGGTTGTTGATCAAGAGACTGGTGAAATTAACTTTGAGGGTGATTTTATTTATGTTGATAGACTTCAACTAAAATCTATCGAAGATGTTGCACTTTTTATTAATAAAACAATTGATGACCAAGAGAAAGGCGAATTACCAATGGATCTGGTATTTTTATGGGATTCCGTTGGTTCAGTACCATCACAAATGTCAATCGATAAAGGTAAAAATAATAATGAATGGGCTGCAGGTGCTATGAGTGTTCAATTTGGTGGTTCTATTAATCAAAGAATATCAGCTTCAAGAAGAATCGGTTCTCAATATACAAATACACTTATTGTTGTAAATAAAGTATGGGTTGAAAAACCATCAAGTCCAATGGCACAACCAAAGATTAAACCAAAGGGTGGTACAACAATGTATTTTGATGCGGGACTTGTTACAAGATTTGGAAATGTTAGTTCATCTGGTTCAAATAAAATCAAAGCAACAAAAAATGGGAAAGATATGTACTTTGCGAGCAGAGTATCCGTAATGGTTGAAAAAAACCATGTTACTGGTGTTGCTACTGGTGGTAAAATTATTGTAACCCCTCATGGATATATTCTCGATGATAAAAAAGAGATTGAAAAATATAAGAAAGAAAATCTTGACTATTTTGCAGAGATATTGGGGGATAATTTAACAGATACTGATTTTAATATTGAAATCGAACAGAGTGAAGATGGGTTCGATCTCACTCAATATATGGAAGATAATGTAAGTTAATTTTAATAAATGGTAGGTTGAGATATACCTACCATTGTATATTTAAATAGATGAATATATTAGAAAGAATCAGATCATTTGAATTTGATAAAAATAGAAATAAAATATTTGGAATAAAATCTGGCATTGTTTGGGGACATTCAAATAAAACAAATTCAACATTTCCATTATTATATATCTCAAAACCAAAATCGGTTTCTCAGGAAGATTTTGAATTACTATTAGATAAAATCGAAATAACAATAAAAAAATGAAACATATTATTATTGGAGATACACACGGAAAAGATACATGGAAATCTTTAATAGATTTAGAATACGATAAATTAGTATTTTTAGGTGATTATTTTGATTCATTTACAATACCATCAATAATTCAATTACAGAATTTTAATGATATTATTGAATTTAAAAGAGAAAACCCTGATAGAGTTGAATTATTAATAGGAAATCATGATTATCACTATTTTCCTGGTGTTAGAGAGGATTATTCTGGTTATCAGCCTAGTATGAGGGTTGATTTTGAAAAGGCTCTATATGACGCTTATAATGATGAATTATTAAATGTTGTATATCAATACCAAGATTATATTATATCACACGCTGGTATTACTAAAAACTGGTTTAATAATTATGAATTAGATATTGACAATATTGCATATTCAGTAAACGAATTATTTAAATATAAACCAAATAGTTTTTCATTTCAAATGGGAAGAAACTTTTCAAATACAGGTGATGATATCACACAAGGACCATTATGGGTTAGACCAAGATCCCTATATAGTAATATGTTGGATAATTATAAATTTATTGTGGGTCATACATCTGTTGAAAAAATTGGAATATTTAAAGATAAAATATTTTTAATAGATTGTTTAGATTATGCTAAACAATATTTAGAGGTTACAGAAGATGGATATAAAATTGTTGATTTTATTTAATTATAAAAATTAAAAATAATTTTATTATAATATTTTTTAATAATTTTATATATTTGTAAAAATATAATTTAATGAGTAATCTTAACACACTTTTAGTTGATGCAAATTATTTGTTTAAAAGATCCTTATTTGGCGCAAAACACGTATATGCTAAATCAAAACCAATTGGTGGTTTATATTCTTTTATGACGACACTAAGAAAGTTAGTAACAGAAAATAATATAAATAAAGTTATATTATGTTGGGATGGGGAAAATAGTGGTAAATTAAGATATTATATATACGAGGGTTATAAAGCAAATAGAGATTCAAAATCATGGTATAATAAAATACAATTAACAGAAAAACAAATATATAAAGAAGAAAAGGATATGGGTGAACTATATCAAAAAATAAGGATTCAGCAATATGCTGAAGAACTTTTTATCAGGCAAATTGAGGTTGATGAAATTGAAGCAGACGATATTATAGCATATTATTGTAAACACAAAAAACCTGAAGAAAATGTTATAATATTCACAAATGATAGAGATTATTTTCAATTACTTGAATATACGAACGTTTCAATATATGTTGATAATATGAATATGGTTATTGATAAGGATATATTTTTTATGTATTTTGATTATCATTACTCAAACTCATTAACAATTAAAATTTTATGTGGTGATCCTTCTGATAATATTAACGGTATAAAGGGATTAAAAGAAAAAACACTAATAAAATATTTTCCACAGATAAAAGATAGATATGTTCCTGTTAAAGAAATATATGCAAAATCATTTGAGATAAGTGAACAGAGAAAAAAAGAGAAAAAAAATGAACTTCAGGTTATCGAAAATATAATTAACGGAAAAGATATTTTAATTAGAAATAAGAAATTAATGGATTTAAAAGAACCTTTAATGTCTAAACAAGCGTTAGATGAATATGAAACGTTATATTACCCATTATCATCCGATAATAGAGGTAGTACAAATTTATTACCAATGATGAATGAAGATGGTTTTTTGGATAATTTTAATTCTAGTTTCGTTAATTATGTTACACCATTTTATTCTGTAATAATGAAAGAAAAAGAATATTTTGAAAATTATAGTAGTCTAAAAAAATTTAGAAGAAACTCTTTGTTATAAATGAAATATAATATTAACTTTGTAAACAATAAATAAATAAACAAATATGGATAACACAACAAATTTTTGCAATCATTATAAATTTGGTGTATACGTAAATAACCAAATGATTAATGAAAGAATATTTTCAGGGGATGAATATAACCAAGTTGTTAAATATCAAATCGACCTAAGACCAATTATTAATGATATACAAAGATCAATTAAAAATGTATTGTCAAGTAAATCATTAACATATAAATTTAATGAATACAATACATTAAAATATTTCACCAATAATAATATTGGATATGATAATATTGATAATATCGAGGAAACATCAATAACCATTAATAAAAAAACAAATGGTAAAGATATTAAGAAAACATATACTGGTGTTGAGGTAAAAATTGGTTTTTATCTAAATACAAACCCAATTTTCGAAAGGTCTGTATATGTTTCAAACTATAACCCCAAAGCAAGATTCTCTGTTGAATTTCATGAAACAATTCAAGATATCGTTAACGATATTAAAACCAAAATCAAAAGTGATGATATGACTCTAATGTGGGAAGATTTTGATTTAATGAATAATTATGGGTTTGCTCATATATCTCAAGTTAGAGAGTTATCAACAGATGAGAGAAATAGATTACTAAAAAGAATCAAATAATTAATGAGTAATAATAATATTGATAGTTTTGCATATCTTGGTAGAGAATTTCAATTTAAAGTATTAGGTGAACTATTAACAGATAGTAAATTTTGCGAAAATATAATACAACATATACAATCAAAGTATTTTGATGATGATACTTTTAAAAGAATTTTAATTGAAATAAAAAATCATACAGAAAAATATGGAAAAGTACCATCAATAAGAAATAATTCAATATATGAAACAATAAGATCAAAAATATCGGATGAAATAGAATTAACAACATTAATCGCAGTACTTGATAAACTCAAAGAAAGAGACGAAAATAAAAATAAACCAAATAATTATGTACCATATGACGGTGAAGAAGTTCAACAAAAAATATGGTTATTTATCAAACAACAAGAATATAAAAATTTAGGTAATTTTATTATTAAAAATATTATTGCAGGACAAATAGATGTTGTTGATGATATTGAAGAAAAAATAAGAGAAATATCAAAAATTGGTAATACTGATGATGGGGGTGTTAACATTTTTGATGATATTGATGAAACATTGGAAATGGATTATCGAAATCCAATCCCAACTGGGTTAGGTAATGACTTAGATGAATTAATGGGTGGTGGTTTAGGTAATGGTGAAATGGGATTTGTTCTCGCAGGTTTGGGGACTGGTAAAGCGCAACCATTAACAGCAAAAGTATTAACACCAAATGGATGGAAATTAATGGGTGATATTGAAGTTGGTGATGATGTTATTTCATCTAATGGTAAACCAACAAAAGTATTGGGTGTATATCCACAAGATGGTGACAGGGATGTATATAGAGTTGAATTTAATGATGGTTCTGTAACTGAATGCGATGTTGACCATTTATGGAGTGTTAGATTAAATAATAACGAAAATTTTGAAGTTAAAGAATTTAGAGAAATTATTGATCTAAAATTAAGTAATAATATTATTAATATACCTGTTGTAAAACCAATCGAATTAAATAGAATTAAAATATCTAACAAATATAAATATAAAAATAATCTAGATTATTTAGGTAGTTCATTATATGCATATCCTCCTGATATGATGGAAGTTTATATAAATTATATTATTCATAATTCATTAGATTATAAAATTAAATTTCTAAAAAGTTATTTTAATAGTAAAATAAATAAACAACCATTTGAAGATAATCTAATTACCATAGTAGAATCTGATTCTAGATACTTAGAAAATTTATATAAAATTATTAAAAGTATTGGTGGTGTTGGAGAATATTCTATTTGTAATAAATATAAATGGCCTAAACTTAAATTTACCCTGCCACAAGAAATATTTAACAAAATATTTGATAATGTTGAATATAATCTTAAAAATGTTGATCTTTATATAACAAAAATTGAATACAAAGGAAAAGAAAAAACTCAATGTATCTATGTTGAAGATGAGTCACATGAATATGTAACCGATGATTATATTGTAACACACAATACCACCATGTTAACAAAAATTGCAAATCATGCACATAGTATAGGTAAAAATGTATTACAAATATTTTTTGAGGATAATAAAAAACAAATTAAAAGGAAACATTATAGTATTTGGTCTGGTGTACCACAATCAAAAATTGATGATAATGTAAAAATCATTAAACAGATTGTTAATGCTAAAAAAGAAAAACTAAATTCATCTGCATTGGTTTTAGTTAAGTTTCCTCAAGATGAAAACATAACAATACCATATATAAAAAAATGGATCATAAATTATCAGAAATTACATGGATTCAAATTTGATATGATTGTATTAGATTATATTGATTGTGTTGAATCACATCAAAAGAGTATGAATAGTGATTCATTAAGTAATGAATTGGTTGTTACAAAAGCATTTGAAGCTATGTTAGCGGATTTTGATATACCAGGATGGACCGCAACACAAGGTAATAGAAATTCATTGGGTGCCGAAGTTGTAACAACGAGTCAAATGGGTGGTAGTATTAAAAAGGCACAAAAAAGCCACTTTATAATATCAATTGCGAGAAGTGATGAACAAAAAGAGAGAGGTTTTGCAAATATTAAAATTCTAAAATCTAGATTTGGTAGAGATGGTATCACATTTGAAGATTGTATATTCGATAATGATAATTTAGCAATTGATATTAGAAGAAATTCACAAAATTTTAATGTAATTTTAGAAAACGATAGACAACAAACATCAACATCTGATATTATTAAAGAACAAAGGAATAGTATGTTACTTGGTAGTTAAATCAAATATCCGATACAAAATTTCAATAATAAAAAAAATAATTAAATACTATTTATAGAACACAAAATAAATAATAAATATATACAAAATATGGAAAAATTATTAACAGATAATCCAAATAGGTTTGTAATATTCCCAATACAACACCATGATATTTGGGAGTACTATAAGAAGGCTGAAGCAAGTTTTTGGACTGCGGAAGAAATTGATTTATCTCAGGATTTAAATCATTGGGAAAATAAATTAAATGATAATGAAAGGTATTTTATTAAACAAATTCTTGCATTTTTTGCGGCTAGTGATGGAATTGTAAATGAAAATTTGGCGGAGAATTTTCTAAGCGAAGTTCAGTATCCAGAAGCTAAATTTTTCTATGGTTTTCAAATTGCAATTGAAAATATACATAGTGAAACATATAGTTTATTAATTGATACATATATTAAAGATTCGAAAGAAAAAGATTTTTTATTTAATGCACTAGAAAATATTGATGCAATTAAGAAAAAGGGTGAATGGGCCTTAAAATGGATTGAATCTGATAATTTTGTTGAAAGATTAATAGCATTTGCTGTAGTTGAGGGTATTTTCTTCTCAGGTGCTTTTTGTTCAATATTTTGGTTAAAGAAGAGAGGTTTAATGCCTGGTCTTTCTTTTTCAAATGAACTCATATCAAGAGATGAGGGATTACATACGGATTTTGCCTGTTTATTATATAATAATCATATTGAAAATAAATTATCAAAAGAACGTATATTAGAGATTGTATTGGATGCCGTTGAAATTGAAAAAGAATTTATAACAAATTCCTTACCAGTTAGTTTGATTGGTATGAATTCAGATTTAATGAAACAATATATTGAATATGTAACAGATAGATTATTGATTAATTTAGGTCAAGACACGTATTTCAATAGTAAAAACCCATTTGATTTTATGGCAAATATTGCAATGACAAATAAAACTAATTTCTTCGAAAAAAGAGTTGCAGAATATAATAAATCTGGGGTTGCCAATACATTAAATAAAGGAACTGATACATTTGATTCATTAGATGATTTTTAAATAAACAATATATGAAAATAACAAAAAGAAACGGTAAAAAAGAAAATATTAAGTTTGATAAGGTTTTAGCTAGAATTAAAAAACAAACATATGGTCTAGATAATAAATTTGTAGAGCCAGTTGAAATTGCACAAAAGGTAATCTCTGGGTTATATGATGGTGTTACATCAACTGAAGTAGATGCACTTGCATCCGAAACAGCCGCATCTATGACAATAAAACATCCAGATTATTCAATATTAGCATCTAGAATAGCAATTACATCCCTATATAAGGATATTGATAAATCATTTACAAATACAATTGATAAATTATATAATTATATCGATCCAAAAACTGATCAACAAGCTGGTTTAGTAAATGATGATGCATATAAATTCATTATGGATAATGCGGATGAAATTAATTCTGCAATTATTACAGATAGAGATTTTCTAATTGATTATTTTGGATTTAAAACACTAGAAAGAGCATATCTATTAAAGATTGATGGTAAAGTTGTTGAATCACCACAATTTATGTGGATGAGAGTTGCTTGTGGAATTTGGTATGGTGATATCGAACAAGTAATTAAAACATATGATTTGATGTCCCAAAAATATTTCACGCATGCAACACCTACTTTGTTTAATGCTGGTACTAAAAGACCACAGCTAAGTTCTTGTTTTCTTGTTGGAATGAAAGATGACTCAATAAAAGGTATTTATGATACATTGGGTGATATTGCACAAATTTCAAAAAATGCTGGTGGTATTGGTCTACATGTTCATAACGTAAGAGGTTCTGGTGCATATATTAAGGGTACTAACGGTATTTCTAATGGTCTGGTACCCATGTTAAGAGTATTTAATGAAACTGCAAGATATGTCGATCAAGGTGGCGGGCGTAGAAAAGGAAGTTTCGCCATCTATCTCGAACCTTGGCATTCTGATATTTATGACTTTCTTGATTTAAGAAAAAATCATGGTAAAGAAGAACAAAGAACTAGAGATTTATTTACTGCATTATGGATTCCAGATTTATTTATGGAAAGAGTAAATAATGATGGTGAATGGCATTTATTTAGCCCAGATGAAGCACCAGGTCTTTCAGATGTTGTTGGTAATGATTTTGTTGAACTATATACAAAATATGTTGAAGATGGTAAATATAGAAAAGTGATAAAAGCAAGAGATTTGTGGGATAAAATACTTGATTCACAAATGGAAACAGGTACACCATATATGCTTGCAAAAGATGCTGCAAATCTAAAATCAAATCAACAGAATATCGGAGTTATTAAATCCTCAAATCTTTGCACTGAAATTATTGAATATTCTGATGATAAGGAACAAGCAGTATGTAATTTAGCTTCAATTGCATTATCAATGTATGTTGATAGTAAAATGAAAGATATTGATTATAAACTACTATATGATGTAACATATCAGGCAACAATAAATCTAAATAGGGTTATTGATGTAAATTATTATCCAACTGAAGAAACAAGAAGAAGTAATACAAGACATAGGCCAATTGGTTTAGGTGTACAAGGTTTAGCTGATGTTTATGCTAAATTAGGTATTGCATTTGATTCGGATAAAGCAAAAGAATTAAATAAAAAAATATTCGAAACAATGTATTTTGCTGCAATGACTGCATCGAAAGATTTAGCAATAAAACAGGGTCCATATGAAACATTTGAAGGTTCTCCTTTATCTAAAGGGATTTTCCAATTTGATATGTGGACAAATAACACAATTACAAATATTAAAACAGATGATAATAAATCAAAAACAACAATATCTGAATCAAAACCAATTGAATTATCAGGTATGTGGGATTGGGATTCATTAAGAAAAGATGTTATAAAATATGGTGTTAGAAATTCATTATTATTTTCCCCCATGCCAACAGCCTCAACCGCAAATATTTTGGGAAATAATGAAGCATTTGAACCATTTACATCTAATATATATAAAAGAAATACACTGTCAGGTGAATTTGTAATGGTTAATAAACATTTAATTAATGACTTAATTAAATTAAATTTATGGAATGATGAAATTCGAAATAAAATTATTTTAGCCGAAGGTTCTGTACAGAATATTGATGAAATTCCACAAAATATTAAGGATATATATAAAACTGTATGGGAAATTAAATTAAGAGATCAAATTGATATGTCTGCAGATAGAGGTGCATTCATTTGCCAATCACAATCATTTAATTTACATGTTTCTGATATAAATAAAGCTAAAATTACAACAGCATTAATGTATGGATGGTTAAAAGGATTGAAAACATTATCCTATTACATTAGGGGTAAATCAATTACATCAGCAAGAAAAGATCTTGGTATTGATAATAATTATAAAACTACACAAACAGTACAACAACAAATCAACGATATTGCATGTTCGTTAGATGATCCAGAAGATTGTATTGCATGTAGTGCATAAATATAAATATAAAAAAAACATGAAAAAAATAGTTAAATTTTGGGGTGCTGGATGTATGCCATGCATGATGTATGCACCAATTTTTGATAAAGTATCGACTGAATTATCCAATTTGGAGGATGTTGAATTCCTAAATATTGATGCTAGAAATGATAATACGGGACTCACACAATTATTGGGGATTAGATCAATTCCACAAACTTTTGTTTTGGATGAAGACAATAATATTTTAAAACAAAAGACTGGAATGATGGATGAAAATACACTGAAAGATTTTATTATGAATTAATATTAATTCTAGTCTATTATATAATAAAAGCATGGATATTTTATCTATGCTTTTTTTGTTTATTTGTATTTATATAAAATTAATCAATAATGAAATTCTTTATAAAAAGGTATTCAACATTACCTAATTTAGAAATAGATCTAGAACCAATTTCAAAAAAATACAATATTAAACCACAACATTGGGAATCTTGTGCGGTAACATTTTCGATGTATGATAAAAATAATAATGTATATAAAATTGCAAACAAGGGGGCTGAAATAATAACAAAAGATAGAATTGTTAAAATTGGGGAGGAATATAATTATTATTTGAAATATGATTTTAATATTAAAGATACATCAAAATATGGTGAATATATTGGTGAATTTAAGGTAGATTTTTTGGGTATGCATCCAATTGGTAAATTAACAATACCAATAGATGATAGTATTGAAATTATTATAAAAGATAGTATTACAAGAACTGATACGACATTAGATAAACCAATAAGTACAAATATTACATGGTATTATGGTTTATATAAAGTTCAGGGTGCACTGGTTGAAATACCAGATGCGAGTGATATTGATATATCATCTGGTACACAAGTAACAAATATTAATCCTAAATTAAATTTAAATATTAGTTTTAATTCTGACACCGATGATTTTATTTGGTTTGCAATACCCAGTGTTTATGATGATAAAAATAGATGGGATATAACATCATTTAATAGTGGTGCGATTGGTGGACCTAAAGGGACTAATGGAAATTTATTTCCAACACCTGAGACTATAATATTTAATGGATTAAATTACGATGTTTACATAAGTAATTATAGAACAAAATTAGATGATATATTAATAAGAAGGGTATAAAATGGCGATTCAATTAAATGATAATATATATGTAAGAGCAGGTAAACCATATGATTATAAATATGGACCATACTTGTCTATAAATGAGGCTAACCAAAATATACCGTTAGAAGAAAGATATCATGGTTTGATGTTTGGGGTATATTCAAATCCCAGTGATCTATTAAATTCTGATATATTAGTATATTATTATTATAATGGATTGACAGATAGTGATGTAAAATTATTTGTTAATTATGTACATCCATCATATAATGTATTTGACTTAACATTATCAGGTTCTACTGTAATCGATAAGATTGAGACTGACAGTATCGGTTCTGTTGTTAACATAACCACAAGAAATTTAACTACCGAAGATATTCAAACGAGTACCCTAAATTTCAATAATATTTTATCTGGATTAGATAATACAATACAAAAAGCATTAGATACACTAGATAATCATTCACATTCATTACAAGAAATCAGTGATACTGGTAATGTAACAACAAATAGATTAGTTCTTGGCGATTTAAGTGTTGATACCAATACACTTTCAACAGTAAATGGAAATGTTTTAATTGGTACACTAACAGATGATGGTAATAAATTACAAATAAATGGTAATCTTACAATAAAAAATAGTATTTTTATTAACGATGAAAATTTAGATGTAGATAGCGTTAGTACTGAAATCATATCGGAAATTGATGCAAATAAATATACAGGTTGTTTTTTTGATTTTATTATTAGGAAAAATTCTAATTTAAGGGGGGGTACGGTGTATGTGATACATGATGGTACAAATGTTGAATTTACTGAAGTTTCAACAAATGATTTAGGTGATACATCTGATGTATCATTTAGTGTTGATTTAGATAATAACAAAATTAGATTATTGGCAACTGTAACAAGTGATGATTGGATAATAAAATCATTGGCTAGAGGTATTTGATAATCAGAAATTTATTTTCTATATTTGTAACTTATAATATAGAAAATGTACGTAAACGAATTTTTAATAACTGTAAGATTAACAAGAAGACCAAGAACTTCAAAATATTTCTTAGAATTTCGCTATTATCCACCTTTAATTTCAAAAATTAAAGAATTACCAGTTCACGCTAGAAGATGGAATGGCAAACAATGGGAAATTGAAGTTATTTATTTAATGGCTTTAATTAAGTCATATAAAGGGTCTAATAAAATATTTTTTGATTTTGGTAATAAAAAAACTGAGTTTATCAACATATACAATAATCAGTTACAAAAGGAGTTAGAAAAAAAGCAAAAGTTAGAAGATTCGATAAAAAAGCAAGAATCTGCAAAGGAATTAAAAAATTTTTTAAAAGATAATTATCATATTGTTGATTATAGTAAATATTTAAAAGAGGGTGTTAAACCATATCCACATCAGATTATTGGTGCCAAGTTTGCAAATGAATTGGGTAGTTGTATAATTGCTGCTGATATGGGTACTGGTAAGACAATATTATCATTATTGGCATCTGAGATGAAGGGTAATGATTGGGATAAGGTATTTGTTATAGTACCAAATTCATTGAAGTTGAATTGGAGAAATGAGATTATAAAATTTACAAACAGCAAATGGTATGTTTTGGATAATACATTTAAGAATAACGTATACGATATATCTGAATGTAAATATATTATAACTAATTATGAATATTTCAGAAATTCAAATTTTGATGTTAAATCTAAATTAATAGATAAGGGTATAGATCCTAAAATTATAAAAGCAATAATTTTTGATGAGGCACATAAATTAAAAAACACAAAATCAAATACGTATAAAAATATAACAAAAACATTTAAAAAATCTGTTGAAAATTATTTGTTATTATCAGGTACGATTATGCCAAATAAATTAGAGGAATTATATGTTTCTTTGAATTTAATATTACCAGAAGAATTTACAAGTAAAAACAGATTTTACGAGGAATATTGTGGTTTGAAGTATGATATAAATTATGGATGGCAGACAATAGAAAAACCGAGTCTAGAAAAGGTGTTCAATAAATTAGATGGTATAATGTATAGGGTTAAAAGGGAAGATGTTTTAAAAGATTTACCCGATATATCTATCAATATGATAACAGTTGAGATGGATTCGAAAGAGGAAAAAGTATATAAAGAAATTGAAGATGGTTTTTTAAATGTGGACTGGAATAGTTCAAATATGATTAAAACTGAGAATGAAGATGTTAATCCATTAGTTATTTTGGGTAGATTAAGAAAATACACATCAAAAATAAAAAAATCAGTAGTATCTGACTTTGTAAAAACATTAAATGATCAGGGTGAAAAGGTTGTTATATTTGATGTATTTAAAGACTCACTAATGTTATTAGCTGAGGAAATGAAAGATAATTCAGCATATTATGGTGGTAGTGTATCATCAGAAAAAAGACAGGAACTAGTTGATAGATTTCAACATAAAGAAAGTAATTTAAAAAATTTATTTGTAACAGCTCAAACGGGTAATGCGGGTATTACATTAACAGCAGCATCACATATGATATTAATTAGTCAATCATATGTTCCAGGTGAAAATGAGCAAATGTACGCAAGAATACATAGAATTGGTGCTAAAAATAATTGTAATATCTATATATTTGCAATTGAAAATAGTGTTGATGAGGAGGTTTATAAGTTAGTAAATGAAAAATTAAAAGTAATATCGAAAGTTATTGATAATGTTGATTTTACTGATAATGTAAAAACATCAATCGTTGATGAATTATTGAAAACATATAAAACAAAATATAAATAATGGGTAATAATAAAGACATAGAAATTGAAAATTTTTTGAATGGTGTAAATAATGATGTTAAATATTTAACAAATATTGAATCGAATTATTTTGATAATACAGTCACGTTAATTTTCGATGATCCCCAAAGGGGTAAATATATTTTGTATGATCAAAAATATGATCCATTTATATATGTTAAGGATATTTCAAAAATGGGGTTAAAATTATTCTTTAATAAGAAAGAAGAAGAAAAGGTTAGTAGGTTAAGACACGGTATAAAGTATAAAGAATTAAATACATATAATAATGATAGATTAGAGGTTGGATATAAGTTCATATTTTTTGGTAATTCACCGAGTGGGATTAGGAATTATTTTAAAGAGGGTAAATTAACAATTGTTGATAGAATAGCATTAAAAAAATATTTAATTGATTATTGTAATTTTGTTTTTGATTCTGATGATCCTGTAACAAATGAAAAATATAAGAAGATATATGAAGATAATTATTTGAATAGTGAGACTATCGAGTTAAATGACATGTATTTAAAACCGATATATTCTATAAGACCAGAAGAACAATATTTAATACAAAAGGGGATTAGATTATTTAAGGGTTTTGAAAAATACGATGAAATCCATAGAATACAATTCGATATTGAAACTACTGGTCTTGAACCAGAGAATAGTAGAATATTTTTGATTGGTATCAAAGACAATAGAGGATATGAGAGGGTATTAGAGGTAAATAAAAAGAATGATGATTATGAAGAGAAAAGATTAATATATTCATTTTTTATTGAATTAAATGATATTAAATCATCGATTATAACACATTATAATGGAGAAAATTTTGATTGGGAATTTATATTAAAAAGATGTGAAATTTTAGGTATTGATTTAAACGAAAAAATAAATCTTGTTGTAAATAATGCGGATACACAGGTATTTAAGGTACCTACAACACTGAGTGATACACACGCAATTAGGAGATTACCAAATAGTACTGTAAAATATGGTAATGAGACACATAGATATACTAAAACAGAAATTTGGGGTTGTAGTAATATTGATATTTTACATGCTGTTAGAAAAACGATGGCAATTAATTCAGAAATTAAAAATGCCAAATTAAAATATATCTGTAAATACGAGAATATTGCGAAAGAAAATCGTGTATATGTTGAGGGTGACCAAATATTTAAAATATGGGACGAAAATAAAAATTATATAATAAATGTTAAAAACAATGAATATAAATTAATACCTGAAACATACCAAGAAAATCCAGATGAATATCTTGAAAAATTAAAGATAAATTTAAATAGAGGAATTGAGTATCCATATCCATTTGATAGGGAAAATATTGAAAATATTAAAACAACAAATGGTAAAAATATTGTTGAAAGATATTTGTTAGATGACCTTTGGGAAACTGAACAAGTTGATTTAAAATATAACGAATCTTCTTTTTTGCTTGCCAAATTAATTCCAACCACATATGAACGTATTACAACAATGGGTAGTGCTGCTGTATGGAAGCTAATTATGACCGCATGGAGCTACGATAATAACTTGGCAATACCAATACATGACTACGATACAGATAAGTTCAGTGGAGGGCTTGCAAGGGCTTATAATATTGGTTTTGCTGAAGATATTAGAAAACTAGATTTTGCTGGTCTATACCCATCATTACAAATCACTTATGATATTTTTCCATCTGTTGATGTTACCAATGCACTTAAAAGAATTTTAACATATCTATTAGATACAAGAAATAAATTTAAAAAATTATCAAATGATGATTCATTAACTAAAGCAGAGAGGAGTTTTTATAAAACAAAACAATTACCATTAAAAATATTAAATAACTCATTATTCGGTGCATTAGGATCAGGTATTGCATTTCCTTGGGGTGAGACAATCGTAAGTGCACAAATTACATGTTCTGGTAGATTACATTTGAGAAAAATGATTGACTACTTTGTTAATTATAATTTCTTACCTGTATTAGCTGTAACTGATGGTGTTAATTTTGCAATACCAAAAATTGTTTATAAAGACATTAACGGTAATGATATCCCAGAAGGTATTAACATAAATGAATTAAATTATGAATATAATGGAAAATTATATAATGGTGTCAGTGCATTAGTTGAAAAATATAATTATGATATTTTAAAATTTTCACAAGATGAGGGTAATTTAATTAAAGTAGATGATGATGGTTCATTTAAATCATCATTAACATTAACTAGAATTAATTATGCTAATTTGACATACGAAGAGACTGATAGAAAAACTGGTAAAATAATTCAACCTAAAGTAAAATTAACTGGTAATACGATTAAATCTAAAACAATGCCAGAATATATCGAAGATTTTATTGATAAGGGTATTAGATTGATTTTAGATAATAAACCAGCTGAGTTTGTAGATTATTATTATGAATACTTAGAAAAGATATTTTATAAACAAATACCATTAAAAAAGATAGCATCCAAAGCTAAAGTTAAAGTATCTGTTAATGATTATTTAAACAGAGGTACAGATAAAAATGGTAGAATGAAGGGTATGCAAGCACATATGGAATTAATTATTAAGGAAAAATTAAATGTTGAGATTGGTGATGTTATATATTATGTAAATATTGGTACATCGAAATCACATGGAGATACTAAGGTTATTAAAAATAAAGAGACTGGGGAAGAATATATGTGTTCGATTTTGTTAAAAGATGAACAATTAGAGGGTGTTGATAATAAAGATATTGAATATAATGTAAAAAAATATATTGCGGCATTCAATGAAAGAGTGTCATCAATATTAATTGGATTTAGTGAAAATGTTAGAAATTCATTGATTAAGGATGTTAAAACAAATAGAAAAGAAAAAAGGGTATATTTAGAAGAAAGAGAATATTTTACAGATAGTGAATTGGTATTAAGAAGTTATGAACAAGATAGTTTAGATCAATCAATGTATCTTGAAGAACTTGAACTAGAATTTTGGAATAAAACAGGTAGAGACCCTAGAAAAATATTCGATGGTTTTAAAATCGGTAATAATGATGAATTATCGGGTGTTCATGAGTATCAAAAATTTCTTAATATTATTAATCAAAAAAGAAAAAAGGAGAATAAACAAGAAATAAAATCAATTGATGATAAATATAATGAGGGTGATCTTGTATTAAAAAAATATAAAGATAAGTATACAATCCATAAAGTAGATAATGGATATTTGTTGGAAATATATAAATTCTAATATTATAAAATTAAAAGTATTTATATAAAAATTATTACAATGAAAAAAGATTGTGTAGTAAAGGAAGTACTTGATTCAGAGGGAAATCTAATGAAAAAAACTTCAATGGGTCCTGAAAATAGTCCAAATAATATAACAAAGTCAACAAGAATGACCGATTATAATATTGCAGTCGGTAGACAAAAATTCGATGATGATTTTTTAGGTAGATTTGGATTTCATTTTTATGAGAGTGAAAATAATGAAAAAAACTTAGTAGATGTATTAGCTGAAGTCGAATTTGAACAATATAAAAGATTTTTAGATTTTTTTGTGTCTGAATTCAGTAAGGAAAATTTAAAAATTTGGAAAAATTTAGCAAAAAAGGATTTCGATGAATTAACTAAAGAAGAGAAAAAATCAGATTACTATAATGCTGAAAAAGTTATCGATGCTCTAAAAAAATATATTAAATCAAAAAAAGAAGAAACGATAACTGAAGAAGTATTGACAGATAAATCTGATAATGATATTGTTGATAAATTTATTGATTCAATCAAAAAAAGTGATGATAAAGAAATTCTATTTAAAAGAGCAAAACAAAAAATAGATAAAATTTTAAAAGATTCAAAATTATAATCATGGCCAATAGTAAATTAACTAATACATATTATAATTTACCAGATGATGTTTTATCCGAAATAGATAAAGCAAATAGAGAATGTAAGGATGGATATCCTGGTAAAAAAAAAGCTGAATTTTTATTAAAAGAAAAGAAAATATCATATGAAAATTTAAGAAGATATAAAAATTTCTTTGATAATTATATTAAAACTTCGCATAATATAGAGGATACTAATGACAACCTTAATGAATTAAATCCACAAATGGACTTTAAATTAAGAGGTGGACAAGTAATGAAAAATTTTGTTGAAAGTAAATTAAAAGAAATAACAGAAAAGGTCAAGAATAGTAAAAAAATAAAAACGGATTTTGGTGGATTAGAAAACCAATATAGAAAATATAGTGAAGTTGACAATACTAAACCGACTAAAAACAATAATTTCATAACTTCAGAATCTGTTATTAATGAAGCCAAAAATAATAATAATAAAATGTTAAGAGTTTCATTAACAGTAATATTTAATAACGATAATAAAATATTATTACTAAAAAGAAGTGAAAATACTGATTGGTGTCCAAATTGTTGGGCATTAGTTGGTGGTAAAATTGAAAAGGGTGAAACACCAGAAATTGGTTTGGTTAGAGAGGTATTTGAAGAAACTAAAATAAATCTTACAAAATATAAAATAAAAAAAATAATTAAAATTGATAATGTTTTAGAGTATTTATATTTAAGTAAGGTAGATAATGACTTTGTTGAACTAAATGGTGAACATAGTGATTATAAATGGTATACATTAGATGAAATAAAAAAATTAGATAATGTTGTACCTGAATTAATTAATTATATTAAATACGTAATATTATAAATATGTCTAGATTAGAAGAATCAGGTAAAGAATATAGAGAGAGTATATTACCTAAAAATGCAAAAATAAACCCAAGTAACCCATATAATATTAGCCATACAAGTGCTGTATCTGATGGGGATAATTTCGGTAAAAATCCAGATGGTTCTCAAATAGATATTGAGACTAGAGAAACATTGGTTGCTAAAAATAAATTTAATAAAAATAACGAATATAATATTTCAAATGCTTAATATATTTAATATATATGAGGATTTATTATTAGAGGCGAAAGCTAAAAATATTAGATATATCATCGAAAATGCTATAAAGATGAATATGTCTATTAGAATATTATACAAGGGAGAAGGAGAGAATAAACCAGGTTGGAGATTAATAGAACCATACCTAATGGGTATATATAATACAAAACAAAAACCATTAGTAATACGTGCATTACAATTAGGTAGGACTGCATCATTAACACCAGATGGTGATGGTATTGATCCATTAAAAGCATTACCAAATGGATGGAGAATTTTTAGATTAGACAGAATAATCGATGTTAAACCAGGTACTGGGAAATTTTCACAAAGTAAAAGACCAGAATACAATCCAAATGATAAAGGAATGTCTAAAATATTAATGGGCGTACTTAAAACTAATAAAAGAGTTGGTGACTTATATTTTAAAAACAATTAAATAAATATTTTTATAATGGAAAATTTAACAGAATTTATCAAACAAGAAAAACAAAAAAGACCACAACAACAACCACAAAATAATATTAAAAACTCGTTATTAAGTCTAAAAAATGCATTAGACGGATTTGAAAATCCATCAAATAACCCAATTTTAGAAAACGTAAAAAAAGTGGACAACATGGTTGAAGTTAAAACAAATCCAAATATTGTAAATAATAATGGATTTGTACAACCCAAAGTAAATCAAAACACAAATAAACAACAAGTTGATTTTAATGAGAAGGATGATTTGTTTGAAAGAGAATTACTAATGAAAAGCAAACAACTTGCTAATAAATTAGTAAATAAAGATCAAATGATTAATGAAGAAACATATCATCCACCTAAAGTTGAACAAAATCAACAGTTTGAATATAACTATCAAACAAAACCAATGACAGATAGACATATTTTCGATAAGAGTGATGCATTAAAAGCATTAAAAGATACTATAACCGATTTATATGTTAATGAAAAAATTGAAAACGTTATTAAAGAATATTTACAAACAGATGAAGGTAAAAAATTGATTAAATCAATTGTGATTGGTTTATTTAAGAAAAAATAAAATATATTATGAAATTGGATGAATTATTAAAAATAAAATCGGTAAAAAAATCTGTAGAATCTGGTTCTTTCATTGATTTTAAGAAATTAATTATTGGTGTATTAAAAGATAAAAAAACCGATTCTGAATTATTATATCTATATAATCAATTAAGAAAAAAAATTGATGAAAATCCTGTGGGTATTTTAACTGATGATAAAATTGAGGGTGGTTTATCTGATGATATGTCATTAGTTAATTTAATAAAGAAACATTATCCAAATTCGGTTACAAAAGAAAATATTTTTGATATTGTCGATCAAATTAAAAAAGGTGTGAATGTTGAAATGGAACATACTGATAATCCCGAAATTGCATTAGAAATTGCAATGGATCATATATATGAGATGGACGATTATTATAATAAATTAGAAACCATTGAAGAAAAATTCGCATCTAAAGCACAAGCGAAATATTTTTATGCAAGAGCAAAAGAAGGTGGAAAAGAGGGTAAAAAATGGAAAAAAATGGCGGATGAATTTGCATCAAAAACTGATTTTTCCAAAATACCCGAAAAGGTTGAAGAACGTGTAATTTCATGGATCAAAAATTCAAAAAAAGTAGAAGTAAAAGACGAATGTAAATTGGGTGGTGGTAAAACATGTAATCAAGGTGATATCAATTCGTTAAAATTAACAAAAATTGATAATTAACTATTTATATTAAAAGTATGGAAGATTTTATTAAAAACAATAAACCATATTGGTTACCACAAGTTTCAGCACCTTTTGATTATATCACAAAAGAATTGAAATCAGAGGAAATACCATATTCGATATATAATATACAGAATAGTGAATTAAAACCACTACAGAAAGAAGTTAATCCAGATACGGTTGAATTCTTTAAAGGAGTATTTAAAAGAAATTCAAAAAAATATCCAATATTTATATCTGGTGATAATGAAATATTAGATGGTCATAATAGATTTGTTGCACATAAAATCGTAAAGGGTGATGAAAAACCAATTAGCTGTTTTAAAATTGATTGTGATTCAAAATGTGCTGCAAGGATTTTAAATAAAATACAAGATAAATTTGATTTCGAAAAACAGCATAACAATAAACTAGAGCCAATATCAAAATTTTTGGATAAACCAGAAATTGGATGGTATGATATGGAAAAGGATTGCGAATATGATTGTTTTAGAGATAAACCAATAAAAGAAAAAAGTGAGACTGGTAATTTCTTTCATTTAAATAAAAAAGATGGAATGAAGCAATATAAGGTTCATTTTGATAAATTAATGGTATTACCTGACGAATGTTTAAATGATAATAAATTACCACAATATTGGTTGGCAGATAAATTATTACCAAATAAAGATTTTGAAATTATTGCAATGAATAATGGATTATCAATACAAACTGCAATAAATAAAGAAATTTGTAAAAAATGTAAAGAAATGGGATTTGATGGAATCAAATATGGTAATAAAATAATACAAACACTTTAAATATGGGATATAAAATAAAAAATATTACACACCTTTTAGATAAATCAAATAAAAATCATAATAAACCAATATTTTTAAAAATAAAAAACAGGTTTATAGTAAATGAATATAAAATATTACCATATCAGGAATTAATTTTTGATAGTAATTTATTACCAATTGAAGTAAAAAAAATGGAAATGATGGGTATGGTAAAGTGTGAACCAATTAGTAATGGTTATATTAATAACATCGAGAATCCAAAAAGTGTTATTAAAGAACAACCAAAAGAAAAACCCGCACCAAAAGTAAAAAAGAGAACAACAAAAAAAGATACTAACACAGATAAAGAAACAGAATTAGATAAATAAAAAATAATTTATAGTTTTTTATACTTTTTTATATTATATTTGTATTTATAATAAAATATACTTTTATATATGAATACAATTAGAATTTTATTCTTTAACAAGGATAAGGGTGGTGTTAATTATTTTAGAACCGAAACACCTGCCGTTGAATTAAATAATCAATTTTCAGATGTTTTTAATGTAAATATCAAAAATAATCTAAAGGGTAAGACGAAAGATGAAATAGTAGAAGAATTATCAAATTATGATATTATTCATTATCATAGAACTTTTGTAAATAATACAGCATTAAATGCTGAAATTATGAAAGATTTAAAATCTAAAGGAATTAAATTAATATTGGATATTGATGATTATTGGGAATTGGATAGAACACATCCATTATATTTACATTCGATAAATTTGGGTTTAAAAGAAAATACAATACAAAACATAAAAGATTCCGATTATGTTACTACAACAACAGAAGTTTTTAAAAGAGAAATTGAAAAATATAACCCAAATGTATTTGTATTATTTAATTCAGTAAATCCAGAACAGCAACCACAATTTAGAGATAATAATAAATTTGATAGAAAAGTTGTTAATATTACATATATTGGTGGGTCATCACATTTATATGATTTAGAAATATTAAGGGGTGTAACAAATATTTTAAAATCTGATAATACTATTAAAAATAAGTTTAAAATTGTATTGGGTGGATTTGATACAAATGGGACTATTGATGAAAAACAAATTAACCCTGATTTTATTAAAATCCTCAAAATGCTTAATTTATATAATAATAATATCATGAATCAGGTTAAAAAATACAATGGTGATATTAATAAAATTAAAGAAATACCACAAAATGTGAAAGATATTTTTAAAAATGGTATATTTAAGGTTACAAAAAGAAATATAAAACCAAATGAATCTGTTTATTATAAATATGAAAATATTCTAACTGATAATTATAATTTAATTAATGATAATCAAGAATACTTTAATTATTTAAATAAATTTGTTAAAGATAAATATGTTAATGAAGATGATGTTCAATATATAAGAAGATGGACCTGTAAGCCAAATGAATATGCAAAAATATTAGATGAAACAGATATCTTAATAGCCCCATTATTAGATACAAAATTTAATAATATGAAATCTAATCTAAAACAATTAGAGGCTTCAACAAGAAAATTACCAATTGTTTGTTCTGATGTTGTACCATATAATGTTGATGGTAATAATTCTAATTGTATATTAATTAAACATAAAAAAAACCAAGAAAAAGATTGGGCAAAAGCCCTAAAAAAACTAATTTTAGATTCTGATTTGAGAAAAGAATTAGGAAATAATTTATATAATGATTTTAATAATAAATATAATTTAATTAATGTAACAAAATCAAGAGCAGATTTATATAAAATGATTGTTAATAATACCGTATATGTTTAAAATTTTATATACTAAAATAAAAAATATATTTATTTCTTTTTTTATTAGATTATCATTATCGGCATCTAAAGTTGAAAAAAATTTAATAAAAAATACAAATGATAATGATCATACTGGGAATTCAAATGAAATTAGAAATATTGAAAATGATATTTTAAAATCATTATATAATGGTGAATATAATAAAGAATATGTTCAAAAATTTTATAAGATTTTAAAAATGGCAGATAAAATATCATATGATCGTTATGATTTTAAAGATGAAGATTTTTATAAAAAAACAAATATGGAAGATTCAAAAGATGTTAAAATTGTTGATATGATAACAAATAAAGTTGAGATTAAAAATGCCGAAGATGTGTTATTTGGATCTACAGCAATAAAAACAACGACATTAAAATCGAGAGATAAAGATAGAATATTTAAAATTGAAGAAATATGTGATTATTTACATACAAAACAATATAAAGATTCAGATGTTTATTTATTAGAATTTTATGTGAACATGATCCATGATTCAATTTCATTCGAACATGAAGTTAAAAATCTAAAAAATATATATTATATTGATAAATATGGGGATAAAATAGAATTTTATAATTTAGAATTTTATAAAAAAACAAAATTTAATTATTATAATGTGTTTAAATTTAAAGCAAAACTAAAATAAATATGAAAAATTATCAACCATTCGATAATATCGATAACTTGACAATCTATCATAATAAAAAATATTATGATTTTATCGATGGAATACATATCAAAGAAATATTTAATGTTGAGAATGATATTTTATGTGTTTTTTATTTAAATAATTATAAAAATTGTTTTGATGATTGTAAATATATTGATATTTTATATACGAATAAGATAATAATAAATAATTTAAACTATAATACAAAATTAAGTTATATTACAATAAACCATAAAAGTAATGAACTATTAGTATTATATAACATAACAGAATAAGATATGGATAATAATAAATTAATTGAATATATAAAAAATGCACCAAATGAGATTAAAAATGCTTTAATTGGAGTATTGGTTAACGCATCTGTTGGAATGTCAAAAGTTGAAAACAATCTTTTAAAAAATAATGATGAGACTGGTAACAGTGGTGATAAGATGCAAATAAATAATATAAAAAGTAATTTACTAGCCTCAATGAAAAGAGGTGAAATGAATGAACAATATGTTAAACATTATTATAACATTCTTGAAAAGGCTGAGTTTTTTATGCAAAATACAAGTAAGAGTGAAATACAATCAATACTTGAAAATCATGGAATGTTGTTAACTGAAGATGGGAATAATTCAGACATATATAGATATTTAAATAATAGTAAGTCTTTTAATAAAAGAGAAATAAATAATACAACAAAACCAGTTGAAGTTACAATCAAAAATAATGTTTTCTTAAAAGATCAGTACGATACAAATCCTAACTCTAATTCATATAATACAACAATTAAATGTAGTTATGATAGGTTTGTTAATAATAGAATTGAATTATATACAGATACATTAAAATCACATATCACAAATGGAAATGGTAGAATTTTAGATTTTTATATCATGGATGAATATCCAATTGAACAAATGATATCCGATTTCGAATCATTAAACGGACTTAGTTTTGTTACAAACTATGGTAAAAAATATAGCTATATTGTTAAAGATATTATCGGAAATAATAAACAATCAAATTATATTATTGTCTCATTTAATGGATATGTAATTCAAAATGTTTAATATACCATTAACATTATTTAATTCATTTAATGAAATTAAATTTGATGATGATTCTCATTCATATTTTATTGATAATGAGAAATATACTTCAGTTACAACATTAATTCATAAATATTCGTCACATTTTGACGAAGAATATTGGGCACCAAAAAAAGCTCAAGATTATAATGTTAGTACTGAATCAGTTAAATATGCTTGGACATTTTTAAATGAATTATCAACATATAAAGGATCTGCACTACATAATTTTATTGAGAATTATTATTATAATAAAATATTTTATTATCCAAAAAAAGAAATTGAAAATAATTTTGGATATGACCCAATCTATGAAGATTATACACTAATAAAAAATCAGTTTATTAAATTTTATAATGATTCTTTTAATAGACTAATACCAATCAAACCAGAATATATTGTATATGATAAAGAATATAAAGTATCTGGGATGGTTGATATGTTATTTTATAATATAAAATCAAAAAGATTAGAAATATGGGATTGGAAGACCAATAAAAAATTAAACAGATTTAATGATTTTCAAAAAATGTCTGGAATATTTTCAGATTTAGATGATTGTGAATTTAATACATATTCATTACAATTAAATACATATAAATATATCATTGAAAAAAATACTGGGATTAAATTAGGTGATTGTTATATTGTTTGGTTTTTTTCTGGAAATAAGGGTTATGAAATAATAAAAATACCAGATTTACAGCACAGAGTAGAAACGATGTTAAATGAACATAAAAAAACCCTCATAAATGTATGAGGGTTTGATTTTTTAATAGTTTAATATACATCTATAAGGTTGAATTGTTATTTTAACCGTTTGTAATTCATCGTCATCTTGCGCATTTGAACCAAAATCAACATTTGTTATCATACATTGCTCAAGTAACCACTTTTCGATTTCAACACCAGAAGGATCTAACCCTTTAATAATCAAATCCTTTTTATACCCAATTGCATAACCCATTCTACCCGTTAAAGATTCGGCATGCAATCTAACCCACTCCATTACTTGTGTTGATGTTGAGGGTGCGATAGGGTCAATTAATGTAATTTCGATTGGATTCCACTTATATCTACCAGCAACATAATTACTTTCATTCATGTAGGGTATTTCAACGGAATTAATATCCATCGTAGGTCTTTTTACATCTCTAACTTTCCAAACTTCAATACCAACCTCTGTTGGAAATTCAAGGTAAAATCTATTATTTCTTTTAGGTTCCCAATTAATAGGAACTGGAATTTGTAATGCCATATTATTTATATTTTATATATAATTTAAAATCATTTATTATAAATACTAAATTATTTTTTTAAAGATGGGTGAGAATTAATAAACCCTCACCCATAAATAATTTAAATATTATCAAAAGATGCACCACTAGGTGTAATAGTAAATCCAATACCAATAAATTCTACAGCTGCGATTGGTTTCAACAATATTTCACCATACAATTCATTTCTATCAACAGATTCTGGTGTATTTAATGTATCATCCATAATGACTCTAAAATCAAATAAACCTCTTTCTCTTCTGATATTATCAAGAATTGGTGTTACTTTTGAAATAAATTCATCTCTAACAGCCTGATCGTTTTGTTCGAAAACTAAACGTATTGCAATATTTGATACTAATTTTCTAACTTCAAGTAACAATCTTCTAACATTAATTCTATCCAATAAACTTTCTCTTATTTGTAGTGTTTTTTGTCCGAAGATTGCAACACCAACATTTGGAAATGTTGTTAATGGATTAATTCTACCCGAATACATAACATCTCTTTCAGATGTTTTAAGAGTTTTTCTGGCTCTTCTGGCTGAAGTTGCACCCCTTGTTAATCCAGCTGGTGCAAACCAAGGAAATTTGGTTTTATCGGTAAATGCGATTGCTTTAACAACTTCACCAGTTGGTGGTATAAACACTCTGGTTGCATTGTCTGAATCATCAACTTCAATCCAAGGACCAAATGTTGCCGAATAGTTAGAGTCTATTGAAGTTGTATCCAATAAACCAACAATATCTTCTGCATAACCACTTGTTGGTGTTAAATCTGGTGCATCAATAACATATAATGAATCACCTCGATCAACTTCAATCATTTCGATTGCTTCATTAACTAATGAAATATGATCTGAGAAATTTAAACCAGGTGTTGCAAATAGGTTTATTGTTATTTCTTCTGGATTATCAAATGTTCTAATTCCGTTTAAATATGCTATGTAATCATTTGTTGCAGAACCATAAATACCACCCTCTTTATATAATTCAGTATTTGTTCTTTGTGTTCTATGCTCATCCCAACCATCGAAACCACCATAAGGTACAAATGTGAATTTTCTTGCAACCTTATCAAAATATACATTATTCTCATTACTAACATCGGTAGAATTTTTAAAACTATCACTACCAACTTCGAAAGAACCGATAGAGTATAAACCATCTATATATTCACTAGCTGTTGCATCAGAATCCATGTGGAATCCTTTTGTTTTAATCAATGATCCAGCTGTACGTATTTTACCAAAATAATTGAACATATTCTGATCTAATTTAGAACCAGTATTAGAATCCGAATCAAATGCGTTTTCACTAATACCCAAATATGTTTTTCTTAATTTATCTGTGTTTTCATAATTTGTTTTATATAACATAATCGGTGCAACTGCAGTACTGGAACCTGTATTTGTTTCTGAAAAACTTCTTAATGAATATCCTTCAAAACCAGCAGGGAATGATGTAATTGATGCTTCATCATTTAGTTCCAACATAACATATGAACTTTTTAATTCATACACACCATCGATAGTACCAATTCTTTTACCAACAAAGTTATTCAATGCTGGATTAAACGAACATCTTGTGAATGATTCTAATACACTCACATTATCATCAGTATCATTAAAATCTCTAATAACAACATCAAATTCTTTTGTAATCGGATCGATATTTTGAATGGTTATTTTAATTTCCTTATTTGCTGAATTACCATCAGATATTGATACAAATCTGAATAATCTTTCAACTACATTACCTTTTAGTTCTGAAACAACCCAAGGTGTTTCTGGTGTTGTATATTGTTCTGAATAATCTGAAAATACATTTGTTGTTAATTTAACCAATGTACTATTTAAACCGTATATTCTTTTATCGGCTAATAATTTTTTAATTGTTTCAGGATAGATAGATTCAACATATAACATCGTATTTTTACCCTTTGGTTTGTTACCCAAAACGTTAACGATATAATCTCTTGAAGTATCGATTAATGAAACTGTATAATCTTCAGTTAATGTTGCACCTGTTGCAGTGATAGTAAATGGTTTGGATAAATCATCTACAACTTCAGAAGATTCACTAACACTAACACCCGTTGCAGTAAATACCAAAGATTCATCCACATAACTAGCTCTTGATCTAATAATACCTACAACTAAACCATCAACATCGGTATATGGTGTACCAGTAAACGTTGTCGCAGTAAAACTAATATCACCAGATGATAATGTTTGATCATCGAAACTAGTAACCTCAAAATCAATTTGTGTACCTGTAAATGTATTACCTGACCTAGTATAAACTGGTTCAATTGTTGTGGTTACACCAGTCACTGATGGAACTGTAGTACCCTGATATGTAGAATTTGTAAACGTTGTTGTACCAGTAGTAGAAACACCATCATCCAAAGTACTTGGATCTACGTTTGAACTAACTGTTAGTGCCCAACCATCACCAGCATCATATCCTGATAGTCCAAGAACTCTGGTTACATATAATTGATTTGATTCTGATAAATAAGAATCAGCAGCATATGGTAATTGATATTTTAAATTATTACCTATTTTTTCGATAGATCGTCTACCGAATTTTTTTCTAAAATCATTTTTATCTGAAACAAAAATCGGTTCAAAGGCTGGTCCTTTTTGTGTTTCACCAACCAAACCCAATGTGGTTAATCCGACATTTCTAATAACAAATGATAAATCTCTTTCCCTAAATTTTACGCCAGGGGAAACGAAAATAAAATCAGACATGTTGTTTTTTTTATTATTTAAATATTATTTAATAGCAGTTTAGATATAAATACTATAAAAATAACCTAAATCCATATTGGTTAGTATTTATAAGAAATTATTTTTTATGGATTATAAAGAAATTAGAATAAACACCGACATTGGTTTAAATAATAAATATATTAATTTTAAATTGGAACAAGAATTTGATTTTATTAATATTTTATCTTTAAAATTAACACAATCAGATAGTTATAGTGTTTTTAATGCTGACTATGGATGTATTACTGGTAGAGTTATTGCAAATGGTGGTGTTGGAGTACCAAATGTTAAAATATCTGTTTTTATTCCATTGAGTGATGAGGATGAATTAAATGATGATATTAGAGCAATATATCCATATAAAACACCTGAAGATGTAAATCTTGAAGGATATAAATATAATTTATTACCAAGGGTTAGTCAAATAAGTCCATATATATCTAATTTTAAAAATGAATTCAATATAGGATATACACCTAAAACACCAGTTGGTACATTTCCAACAAAGGAAGAAATAATAACAAACGATTTATTGTTTGATGTATATAAAAAATATTATAAATATAGTACAGTTACAAATGAATCGGGTGATTATATGATATTTGGTGTACCTGTTGGTAGACACATATTACACATGTCTGCAGATATTACAGATATTGGAAAATATTCAATGACACCAAGTACGATCGTTAAACTTTTAGGTGCATCACCAGACCTATTTGATCAGAATGGTACAAAAATTATTAAAACCACCGATTTAGATGATTTACCAAATGTTCAAATACAGAATGTTGCAGTTGATGTTAGACCATTTTGGGGTGATAGTGAAAATTTTGAAATTGGGATAACAAGACAAGATTTTAAAATAAAAACTAAAATAATACCAACCTTCACTGTTTTTGGGTCTATGACAACAATGGGTGAAGAGGGTTTATGGGGTATTTCTAAATCAGATAATTGTGGAGATATTTTTCAAGATAATCAATGTCTTTTTTATTCAATAAATGATGATAATAGTTCTGGATATTTAGCTAAAAACTTTAGATTACCAATACCAAAAGCTGAAATATATACAATAAGGAATACTGTTAGTGATGATAAAATATTATCTGGGGATTTTGATATTAATAATGATATTATACGATTATCCAATAATGAATATATTGAACATGTGGATAATGGGCAATTCGCATATGTATTACAATGTAACAGAAAAAAAATCATTACAAATGAATTTGGAGATTCTGAAGAGGTATCCGATAATAACCCAAACGGAATATTCAGTGAGTTTAATGGATATTTTTTAATGGATTCAGAAGATCTACCAATAGGCGGAAGTACCGATAGGAGTGCATTAGAGCGTAGTAGAGGACCTTTCATTAAATTAAGGGGTAAGTTTAAGATACCACAAGATCATGGCTTAGAAGGTGATTTTTTAACCGTTCAGAATTCTCCTAATAATATAAGATGGATAAAGAAGAATAGAAAATTTAAAGCGGGCGAATATTACAGTGTTGCTCAGTTTTTAACAGTTGCATATGGTTTTGACGGTAATGAATTAATTAACTCACAATTAAATCGACCAAAAAATAATACACTCGGAATTATACAGTCAACAGAGTTGTTTATTGATGATGTAGAAAATACAGGTTCATTTGTAACAACAACAGATTTTCCACATAATACTGGTGATGCATTACCTGATAAATATTTTGGTTCACAATGGTTAAATATGTCATTATTTCAGATTCAATTTGCAGCAAGTGATAGAGCTGCTGGAAATAGGGTAAGGGCTGCTAGAACATTGGTTGAAGGGTCTAGAAGTTCGACAATGCATTTTTTAACAGATAATTCACAAAATCTGGGTGGTGGAAGATTTAATTCAAAAGGATTTCTAACTGCAAAATTTCACTATTTTGATTTTATTAATATAAAAAGAGATGATATTATAAAAATGAGTACAGATAGTAAAAAGGTATTTAGGTCAATTGATGATGAACTAAATCCTAGTAGTATATATAAATATGGGTCTAATGATACATTAATACAACAAATAGAATCAAATGAGGGGGGTAATATAATAGCAAGAGATTATACAAACAATAAGGGTGCTTTTATATATAAAGGATTAAATCAGAGTGATTCGATTCAATATTTAATTAATTTAAATTTGATATAATATGAGTGAAAAAATAATATTATCAACCAGTAGATTTTCAAACGCACCATCCGTTGACTATTTTAAACAATTTGAATTGAATAATAAAAATAAATTCATATCAAATGAAGATGTAACAACAAATATTGAATTATCTAATTTATTTAATATTGAAAGAGAAAATTCCTATAAATATAGATTAATTGGAAGTATCAATTATTTATCTATATTAAATAACTTAAAAAGTACCTATACTGAAATTAATGATTTTTTTTATAGATATGATGGTGGTAGTAATCCTAAAAATATTTTTAATAGTTTTAAAGTATATTTATTAAAAAAATCTGATTCATATACTGACTTAGGAAATGATTTATATAAAGAAAGATATGAAGTTATTGGATTACTTGATGATATAAATTTATATAATTGTGCATTTTCAAAAAATATTTTTAATGAACAAATATACCTATTTAATTATAATATTGATATCGATGTTAAAGATCAATACGATTATTTTAATAAACCGATTACAGAATTATTTTTATTTTTTGATTATCAATTGGATACAACAAAAAATGAAATTTTATTAAGTAAAGATTTCAATGCAACATCAAGCGAGAATAAATCTGTGACTATAAGTAGAAATTCAAATACAACATATGAATTAAATGATTTGATAATTTCGAATCTGATTAAAAGAGAAAATGATCAGTTTGATGAGAATATTATAAACCAACAAGAATATAGAATAAGATATACATTTAATAATAAACAGCTACAATTCAAATATAATCCGTTTATAAGAATAAAGTTAAGAGATTATAATGATACTGTTTATTCTGGTAATGTAAATGGTAATACAAAAAATATTATAAATATACCATATTATGCAAAATTTGTTGGAAACCCAAATCAAGGTAATGTAATATGGAAAGAACTATTACCACATGGTTTTGTAGATCCAGTTACTAACTTGGGCGTGAATCATCCTTTTGTTAATAATACACATTATGTATATACCAATAACATATTAGCAATTAGACCTGATTTAACAAACATACAGACATTTAATATTTTCAATAAAATGAATATAAGTGGATTTGAAAATGATCTATTTATTCTAAACGAAAATCCAGATACAAAATGCTAAAATATAAGCTATTAACCAATCGAGTTAACAATATTTCAATTAAACTAGATAATAATATTGATTATCTTAATGAGATTAATCAATCTCAACCAAATGAGGTTGTTAATGATAATAATTTTATCGATAATGAAATAAAAAAATTTAAATTAATCAAGGATGTTGATATAACACTTAATTTTTTTAATAATGGATATTCTAATAATTTTACAAACGCTGGGTTTACAAATGAAGAAATCACATTATCAAATAAAAACTATAGATTTTCATATATTCTAATTCAAATATTTGATACTAGAAATGTTAGTAATCAAAATTTATTACATAGTTCTTATATACCAATATATTTATTTCCTAACAAAAATAAATCTAATTTTATAATCCAACCAAATATAAAATATTATGAATTTAATAATATATATTTATCAAATAGTACAAATTTAGTTAATAACCAAATACTTTATGCAAACTTTAAGTTTTATAATGCTAAAACTGGAAAAGTTTCAATTTTTTATGATAGAAATAATTCAAAAGATAATCAAGATATTTTTTATTTTGATATTAAAATTAATACAAATAATAATACATACGAATTTATAAAATCATTTATAAACCCATTTGAGTATATTGACGAAATATTCGTAAATAATATTAATAAACTAGATAAGACAGAAAATAAAAAACCACAATATCCTACGGGTACATTATTTGATGTTAATGGTAATTATTTAAATAATTCTTGATTTATCTAAATTAATATCTATAAATTTAGAAATATATTCATTTAATAATCTTTCTGGATATCTAATACCCTCATTTTCTGAATTACCATTTAATTTATTTTTAATTACATTATCATTCGTTTTATTATAATAATTAAGTACGTGTGTAAAATATGGTGTATCAGTTATTTGTTCATTTCTATAGTTACCAGTATTATAAGATAATGATAATATTCCCAAATTTTTATTTGTTTTTGTATTTACATATCCCTGTAATTGATTTAAATATATACCAGTTAATTCGATACTAATAAATGGATTATTAAACATGGAATCAATCAAATTATTCATGTAACCAGAATTTTTTATAGTTCTTGTTATATTATCACTTGATAATGATTGTATATTAATCTCATTATATACCCCTTCTTTTTGGAATAATATTTCAATAATTTCACTATATGATATATTCTTTTCAATATATGTGTTTGATGTCGAGTCAAAAACAATTACATCAGATTTTAAATTTTTATTATTATCAAGTATTCTTAAAACCTCAAGTAATCCCGATGATAAAATAAATTGACTTATACCAAATGCACCCGTTTTACTTATTGCAACAGGATTGAATTTTGATTCAATATATAATAAACCTGCTAAAACCAACCAATCGATTTTAAATTTATTTGATGTTAATTCAATTTGTTTTCCAATATCATCTCTATAATCTTGAAAATTTTGATAATAACTTTTTAATTTAGTTGCCGTATATTTTGTTCCACTGGTGAATTTACTAGTAAATCCAGCTTCTGTACTTGATTGTATATATGTAAAATCATTTACTTTAATTAAATTATTAAAAGCACTCAATTGATTTTGTGTAATTTCATACGGATTTCCCCTATCCAATAATGCAGTATATTTTAGTGTGTTTAAAACGGTAAACGTTTCAACTGTACTTATTTTTTTATCATTTTCACTTATTGATATTTCGTTTATTATATTAATAATATTTCTTGCTAATACTTCTTTGTTTGATAAATAGGATCTGTAATCACTATCATTTGTTATAAAACAAATTTCAATCAATAAAACATTTGCATTAACACCAAATATCGCTAAATTTCTATATTGTGATTCTGATTGTATTTTAACACCTGCAGGTAATGATCCATTCTCTATTGTTGTTTTTCTTAATGGTATATCAAGTCTATCTGAAATTGTATTTGCAATATTTTTTGCAATATTAATAATATCATCACTTTCAGTATCTTTTATGAAAACTTCAGTCCCTGTTGCACTCTGATCGGTAGATGCATTAAAATGAATATCAATTACCAAATCATTTGTATTTACAATTTCGTTTAATTTATTGATTACAACGGTTAATGAATCATTATCATCATCAATTGTATTATTTATCGATAAATTATCTAACTCCGATTTTAATAAAGCTTTAAATCCTTTTGTTAATTCATGTTCGGTAACTTCATCATTTATCGCACCTGTATTAGTTTCGTTATGACCTGAAACTAAATGTATTACACGATCTTCTTTATTGACATTGATGACGTTATCGACTTGCTGAGTTGTCTCTTCATCTTCATTAATATCTGGTTCAATAAGATTTTTATTTAAAAATCTTTTTACATATACATCAAATGGTTTTAATATTAATGGTCTACTCTCTTTAGGTAATCTAATACCCTCAAATGTTGTATACATAGTATTTGTTTCACCCTCAATACTATGTGTAACTTTTAATATTAGATACAAACCTCTAAACATTGGTACATTTTCCAACATAAAAAATTGTGTTGGTTGTATCATAACATTACCCATCATTTTTATTTTACAAGTATAACTTCTTTGCTCATAGGTAGAATATAAATTTTGTGCGATTGGAACTGGTGGCTTATCTTTACCATCTAAAATTAAACTCATCGCTTTTAATGACTCATTAGTTGGTTGAAATTCTTCGGTATTTAAATCAATATCGATAAATAAGGATTGTCTACCATCACCAAATTTAACCCTAAAACCAACAGCTTTTTCAGATTCATTAATATCTGCCGCATCTGTTATATTTATAATACCATCATTTTTAAATGTCGTATTTGCGTTAAATCCACTATCGAGATATTTTGAATATCCACCAACATACATACATGTAAATTTTGGACCGAAATTAGATACATTAACTGATTGTATATATGGTGTAAATATTGATTCAATATCAAATGTATCCCTATCTTGATTGATAAAATTTTGTAATGGAAAAAATTCAAAACCATTTTCATTTAATAATTTACCAATTACGGTCAACATATTAACATTATAATCATTTTCAAATTCTTTTAATATGGTAAAATCAATTATGATATTTTCGGCATTTTCAGAATTTGAAGCCCTATCAACAAAATTAAATAAACTAATTAAAGTATTGTTATCACTATCAAGATCGTTATTATTAAATAAAATACTACTTGACATATCATTACTCTCATTACTTGTAGTAAACCATCTATCAACAAAATTTTTAAATGAATAATATGTTTCGATTCTAACATCTTGTATTCCTAAATTTTGTTGTTCAGTAACTTCAGAAGGTTTATTATTTATTAAATCGATTATTGCTTTAAATAAACCAGTTAACCCACTATTTGAATTTAATGAACTTCCGATACCCCCAAATAAATTATTACCTGTAGTTAATCCAGATATAAATGTATTGTTTTTTAATAAGTTAATAATATTATTTTCGATTGTTTCTTCTAAAAACAACTCATTATATGTTTTTTGAATATCATTATTATATGTTAATTGGCTATTATTAACAATAATCGTCTTATCAAATAATATATCAATTTCTTCTGTATTGATTTCATCAATATCATCTATAAATTTAAATTGATTATCAATTAATTTATTATCTGTAAAAAATTGCTCAATATTATTATAATATAAATCAACAGTATTTTTATAGAAATTAATATATTGTTGTTTATCTGTTTCTGATAAATTCTTTAATTTATTTATTATATATTCTCTATTATTAGTAATTTTCTCTTTATATTTATTAACATCTTGATTTAGATCATTATTTTCATATAAAATGTATATATAATCTTTATTACTTGAATTGTCAATAATCTTTTTATAGTTATTATTATTAAAATAATCTAAATCAGCTTCTAAAACACCTTCAGTATTAATCGCATAAACAAGAGAGGATATATATAATTTAACGATTATTGGCAACTGAACAATTGTTGGTGTATCAAATAAAACTCTTATCGTTTCATTGGGTATATATATGATATTCAATAACCCATATGCCTTTTTATAATTATCTGGATTATCATATCTAACATAATAATCATAAATTCTATCATTAATATTTGGTCCTAGATCAATTTTATCTGAGTTACGTCTTACTGGGTTTTCACCACGAGTCAATCCAAATTTAATCGATTGGGTAATAATATTATCTAATGAATCATAATCATCATTTCTAAATGTCACAAAACTAGATTGAGCATTATTAGTACCACCATCATAATATACGATATTGTTTTGAGTGTTTATTGTAAATCCATACTCATCATCATTAATATAATCAACATCACCCTTATCATAATAATTTTTATACTTAAAATTATCATTTTCTTCTGTTGATAATAATAATTCTTTATTTAAGAAATATAAACCACTAAAATTATTAGTCTCAATTTTTAATTGTTCTAAAATATTATTTATGATTTTTTTTATTTCGGCAAAATTAATATAATTTAGAATTTGATCGGATATATTTCCGTTTGTAATATTTGTTAATTCATTTTTTAATGATTTTAATAATTTATCATCATTTATTAGACCAATAATAACATCATTTTCATTTTTAAAAAAGTAAGAAAAATTTCTGTAGTCATTTCTATTAAATGTGTTATTTAAACCATTCGTATAAAAACTATAAACATAAATCCTTGCAAATAAATTATTTAAAATACTTTTAACTGTTACAACATTTCTATATGGGAAATTAAAATTATAACCATTCAAAAAAGTACTATCCGTTGGGTTAATTGGAAACCATACATTTCGGTTGTTATCCGTTGGTATTACGGATTCTTTTAAAGCATTTTGGGTTTCTACTTCATTTTTATAATCAATAAATTTTCTAATAAATTTATCAGTAAACAAAATTTCGGGCATTTGTAATTTATCCGCAGATGGTATTGTTTTTTTACCATTCTCGATAAAATCAGGAAATGGATAAATCTTAGTTAAATTTTCCGAATTACTACCATATAAACTAACAATTTTATTAAAATTGGTTCTATTTTCAATAAATTTATTTGATTCATTATATACAGTAGATAATTCATTAATCCATTTATCAATATCGTTTGCAATTATTGTAAATACATTTTTTACTGTAGGTACAAAACCAAGTTCATTTTCAATAACATTTTTTACTTTATCATCTAGTAATTTTAATCTATTAGAATATACTCTATCTGAATCATTTTTTATTTGGTTAGCCTTATCAATACTCTCGTTTAATGAGATATAGTTAATAATGTCAAACCCATCAATTTTTATAATACTATTATTATCTAACTTAATTGATGTTTTATTAGTTATAATTTTACTATTATCAATATTAAAAACACTAAATATGTTATCATATAGATTTTTTAATTCAACAGTTCTCTGTGTCGGAGCTACCGTACTTAAATTCTTACCAACCAAAAAATATTCAAATTTATCTGTATTTGTTAATTGATTTAATTTAAATTCGTTATTTATTTTTACGTATCTATCATCATTGTTTAATATTACTACACTTAATTTATTTTTATCTACTTTTATTATTGAATAATTATCGTCAATAGTTTTTAAATCTTTAAACGCAAAGATATAATCTTTTAGTCTATTTTCGATATTTATTAAATCCTTATATTCATCACTAACATTAATTTTATCTACAACAGTATCAATAATTACTTTAGATTTAGCAACTAATCCAGCCAAACTATCAACACCCTTTGAAGAATCTGTTTGTACATCCAAATCATTTAATTTAGATACCATTAAAACGTTTTGAAATAATATATCTGTTAAAGGTGCAAAAGTATTACCAACAAATTCAGCCTTAATATAATAATTACCTGTTTGAGACTCAAATCTAGTATTTTGACTAATAAGGTGTAATTTATATTCGATTGTTTTCCCATAGTATCCTTTAATTTTTAAATTAAAGATTGGAGGTGGAAAATCAAATAGAATTGAATATGGTGATGACTCCCGTTTATTAAAAAAGGACATACCCTTTATATCAACAAATTCAATAAAAACCTTTGGTACATATGATGAATTTGTTTCAATTTCAATATTTGTAATACCAAAACCCTCATATGTATTATCATTAACATCGTAAATTTTAGAATAATCAGTTGTAAATATTTTATTATTTTTGGATTTACTCTGATTATAACCCATAAAATTCACATTAACCTGATCGGTTGTAATATTATCGTTTTCATTGTTTAAAACTGTACGACCTTTTCTGGTTGCAGTAAAATCAACAAAAATAAACAAATTCTGATAATTTGTATTACCTGCAAAATCTTGTGTTGTTGGATCTAATAATTTTATTGATGACATAAAAATTTATATATAAATAGTTACCTAAAACCTTTTAAACCTTTAAATAACCAGTTGTTAGCAACATAATGATTATTTGGATTTGTTCTATTGTTATTATTGTTTATTTCTTCACCAGTTTTATAATCTTTAGTACTTGTCGTTATTGCCGATAACATTGTTTTTGTTTTTTCAATTGAAATACCAACAGATTTAATATCATATGAAAATACATATATACCCATTGCTAATGCAATAATCAAATCATCGTTAAAACTTCTCCTGTGGTCGGCAATTCTACTGTTTGGTGTTGTAATAAATGTTTTAAATTCCGAAATCAATCTATATGATTTAATCATAATTTCACTAGATTCAATTGCTCTTTTCATTTCGGTTAATACCATACCTCTATTTGACGTTGTTATAACGAAACCAGGTACTAATGTTTTACCATTTTCATCTTCTTTTAGATAATCACTCAACTTTTCTTTTGTTGGTTCATGTCTGTTTACAGTATAATACATGTTATTATATCCTAAATCTAACATTGTTTTTGCCGTCATAGCACCAATACCACCAGTAATATCAACAATTGCAAATGCATTGTTATATCTTTTACCGTAATCATTCGAAATAACACCCAATGTATCTGGACTTACTTTATGTTTAAATTCTGCAACTTGCTCTAAATGTGTTTCTTCTTGTTTTAATATAATTATTGTACTAAAATCATCACCAGCACCAGTACTAACATCTACAGTCATCACATATAATTTATCTTTAATCGGATCTTCCCATATCCAAAAAAAGTCATCATATTCCATCCTAATTGGATCACAAATTTCACCCTCTTCAATTCTTTTAATATGAACTTCATCAATAAAATTATTACCAGAACCTAAAAATGACCCTAAAATTTCTTGAGCTATACGCTTTTTATCATAATTAAATTGTGATGACATCGATTCAAACCAAGGTGACCAAGGTGACCAACCATGCGATAATAATTTCTTAAATTTTTTTGGGTCGTTTTCAATCTTTTCAATTTCAACACCATCATCATTTTTCTTTTTCCATTTTAAACCAATTGAATATCTTGGGTCTAAATACCAATACAATTCATTGGCGATAAAATCATTCATTCCATTCTTTGCATTATTGAATGTTTTATAAAAAACAGGATCAAGCCCATTGGGTGTTTGATGTCCAATAATACCATTATATATAACAGAATGTGCCCAAAAATCATCATCATTGTTTGGTAATGAAAAATCATATGTTTGATTATATCCTTTTATTGTTTTATATACTTTGGACCAATATATATCTTTTGCTAATATCCTACTGATAACAACAAGATCATCTTTATTTACTAAATCTTTAACCCTATCAACAATATCAATTAATTGAAATTTAGTATATTTACCAAATGGTAGTTCTAGATTATTTTTAATTAATAATTCTCTGACATTATGCATAATCCCCAATGGTAGATATTGGTCAAATAATTTATGATCAAAATTATCGTTATCCATAAAATAATCATAATCCAAATCAATTGATAAATATCTATCACCCTGAGATTTTCCAGTTAAATCAACATAATCATTATATCCACAAACAATACCCCAATTCAATAAAATTTGTTGTATTTGTCTACCTATTGTGATCGTATTTATTTTAACCATAAATTTACCATCTTGAATTATCTTATCTTCAATTTGGTTAATATATTCTTTGGCAAAAGTAAATAATAAATCACCTCTGAATTTTTTTATTAGTTTTGTGAAGGGTCTTGAATATATTGTATTATTTACACCAGTAAAATTCAAATCCAGATAATTAAAAATATATGTAACAGATTGATGTGTTAAAACATAGGTATTGTCTGAAAACTTAACATCCTTTTCTAATATCTTATATTCTGGGTAATCATTGTTAAACTCATCCATAAATTCATTTATGATATTCCTATCATATTCAGTTATTTTATCTATGGTAACTGTTGTATATGGTTTTCTATTTCTAATTGCTGTAACTACATTACCTTTTATATAAACCAATGCTAATAATTTTGAAAATTTATTAGTTAATTTATAATTAAAATAGTCACTACTAGCAAATATGGGTAAATATTTAATCGTATCAAATGTACCAAAAGATTTTGAGCCGAATTGAAGTGCAATATATGATTCTTTATTAACTCTATTCAATGGTTGATAACCAATCTTACCGTTGTGATTATTATATGTCCATAGTTTGTGAGATAAAGTACCCTCTAAAGAAACATGTTCTGATAGTATTTTTTTTGTTTTACCAAATCCGTTGTTTTTGATTATATGACCCTTTCTTTTATTAAATCTTCCAAGTATATTATATTCATCAATCACATAGGAATCGGTTTTTTTTAAATCAATAAAATCGGTCATTTCGTTTAATCCATCATCAGACCAAACCATAGTATCTTTACTAACACAAGATACAAGTGCAGCATTACCACCCGTTGATAATGTTGGTAAAGTACCAGTCCAAAAATCCTCACCATTATCACACCAAGCTGATTCATCCCAAAATAAAAATGTTGGTGTATATCCACGTAATGAATTTGTCGCAAATGCCTTTACCTGACTCCCATTCCCATATCTTTTATGGTTTGCAGCATCCTTACCAGCAATTTTCGGATGTAAAAAAGGTGGTAACATATCAATAAAATCAGTCACATCCTTCATTAATTCATCTCTGGCTGTTTCTAATTTATTTGCAACAATTGCAACCGATCTATTAGAGTTAAATGCTATATAAGTTGCCAAATATGCACATGTGACTGTCGATATACCAGCCTGTCTATATTTATTTGTTATATTGAATCTATTTTTTTCATATGATTTAACTAAATCTTTTTGAAATGGGAATAATATAAATGGAACGATTTCACCCTTACCATTGTTTTTAGTCTGGTCAAAAATTTTAAAATATGTTTCAATTACATATATCGGATCTGTTGCACATTTTACCTTTTCATAAATTAATTCTTCTTGTGTAAAATCTAGTATTTTTTTTACCTTACCGCTAAAAGTTTTTATTTTAATATCTTTCCAATATTCCATATAGTATATTTACTATAAATACAAAAAAATATAAAAAAATATAGATTTTAGAGATTATCATAAGTATTTATATAAAAGTTTTTACAATATGTCAGATACAAATAATAAATCAATATTTAATAAATTAAATGATTTTATTTTATTCAAAGGTGGTTTTGATGGTGAATTAGGTAGGAAAGAAGAGAAAATTATAATAAAGGGTGATACACCCGATGATGTTCTAAAAAAACAATTCGATTTACAACAACAACAGGAATTATATAATAGATTCTATAAAGTTGAGAAAAATCAGTTGCAGAGAACAATGCAATATGAGGCTCAAAGATTACCAGCATTCATGGATTATGAGGGGATGGAATACTATCCAATGATTGCCGCAGCCTTGGATTTATATGCGGAAGAAGCAACAACACTAGGTGAAAATGGTAAAATTTTAAATATATACTCAAAATCTGATAGAATTAAAAGTGTATTGGAGAATCTATTCCATGAAGTTATAAACATAAATACAAATTTAGTTTCTTGGACTCGAACTATGGCAAAATATGGTGATAATTTTATTTATATGTTACCAGAAAAGGGCAAAGGAATAACAATGTTTAAACAATTACCCGTATTCGAAGTTGAAAGACACGAAGATATAATAAATGGCAAATTAAAGGTATGGTTTAAAAGAAGAGATACTGGTGAGGAATATACACCAATGGAAATCGCACATTTTAGACTAGCTGGTGATGATAAATATTATCCATATGGTACAAGTATATTAAATAAGGGAAGACGTATTTGGAGACAATTAATTATGGCCGAAGATGCGATGTTGTCATACCGTATATTACGTGCTGGTGAAAAAAGGGTGTTTAAGATAGATGTCGGAAATTTAGATGTAAATGATATTGAGGGTTATATTCAAAAAGTTGCAACAAAATTTAAAAGAAGTTCACAAGTTGGAAGAGAAAATGGTAATATTGATCATAGATTTAATATATTAGGTAACGATGAAGATTATTTCATACCAGTCAGGAATAGTAATGCGGGTACAGTTATAGACACATTACCTGGGGGTGAATCATTGGATAAAATTGCGGATATTGAATATTTAAGAGATAATTTATTTACATCATTGGGTGTTCCCAAACCGTTTTTAGGTTATCAAAATACTGCGGGTGAGGGTAAAAATCTTGCGCAACAGGATATGAGATTTTCAAAAAAGGTAAATAGAATTCAACAATCAATAATTCAAGAATTAAATAAAATCGCAATTATTCATTTATATTTACTTGGTTTTGAAGATGAACTTGATAATTTTTCATTAACTTTGTCACCACCTTCAAATCAGGCAGAATTATTAAAAACTGAACTATTACAGAATAAGATGCAATTATTTAATGATTTAACATCTATCCAAGATTCTGGAATGGCAGCAACATCACATACATGGGCAAAGAAAAATATATTAAATTGGAGTGATGATGAAATTATAAAAGATTTGGAAAAACAAATGATGGAACGTGTCGTAATTCAAGAATTACAAAATGCAACAAATTTATTTACAAATAGTGGTGTATTTGAAGATATTATCCAAAAGTATGGTACAAAACCTGGGGAAAAACCAATATCACAACCAGCGGAAGGTGAAGAAATTAGTAGTGAAGACGCATTAGAAAAATTAGGAGGAGATGAGGGTCCACAAACTGAGCCACCAGCCATGCCTGAAATGGGTGAATCATCAAATAAAAAAGGAAATTTAATACTCGAAAATACAAAAAAATTATTTGATGAATATACAGAGACACAAAATAAATCAAAAGATTTATTAGAAAAATCATTAAAATCTATTAATGAAATTGATAATAATATTAAAAAATAACTTTTATTAAAAAAATAGTATTTATAATTATAAAAAAAATATATAATGAGTAATAAAATTAATTTTGGTTTTATTAAGGATGCATTGGTTAAATCATCAACATCTCTTTATTTGAATGAGAACAAATTAAATAATGATTTAAAGGATTTCTTAAATGTAGTTAAATCATCACCAATTCTAACATTAGAATATATTGTATATAAGAATCTTGAAAATAAGAAAATAAAAGATGATCTATTGGCAACCAGATATATTGATGAAAATATATCGTTGTTAAAAAAATATACAAAAAAAGAAATTATCGAAGAAAATAATAAACTAAATAAATACGTTAGGGATTTTGATATTACCGATGATAAAAAGAATTTATACGAATCAATATCATATATTATCATTGAAAATGCACAAGGTAATAATTACAAAAATATCGATAAATTACACGAATCTTTTGAAACTGTTTTAAATTATATAAAAAACGAGAGTAATAATTTAAATGAGAGTAAATCAATTTTCGAAGAATACAAAGATAAATTCATGAATTTTGATTTTGTTTTTAAAACAGCTGTTGATAAGTTTAATAAAAAATATTCTCATTTATCTGAGGGTGAAAAAAGAATATTAAAGGTTTTAATTAAAGAAAACGAACAAGATAAAAAAGAATTATACGACTCATTAATCAATGAAACTCTAGATAAGGTTAAAAATCTTTTAGTTAAAGAAGATAATCCAGACATATCAAATAAATTAGAAAGGGTTAAAACAAAATTAAATGAATCCAAATATAATAATGAAACAATAATTGATGACATTATTAAATTAAATAATTTAAAAGAATCACTTTAATTAAATTTCGCTACTTTAGTTAAATATGTGTAAAGGGTTAAAATTTTTTAACCCTTTTTTTTGTTTATAAATGTTTTATTCATATTTTTGCTGATGCTAAATAAAACAATCAGATAGAACAGAGATTAAATCACGTATTTCAATGCACTGTTCATAATTTTCAATAAATTCATAATACTCTAATGCTTTGTTTAATGAATTTATCCAATTCTTTTGATATAGAAAATGATGTATATTTTCTTTATCATACCTATAAATTGTAATGAAATTCATATCAAAAATTAAAGCATCTTTAATATCTTCAATTAATGATTCGTAAATAATTGATTTATTTTCAGGATTTGAAATAAACTCTTTACCATCTGAAATTGAACTAAAAACTAACATAAAATAATTTACATATAAATACTTAAATAATACAAAATGAAGGGAAAACTATTAAACAAAATATTATCAATTAATCCATCTGGTGAAGATTATGATCTTTTTGATTTTGAAGATAATACAGAACAAGATATATCAAAACATAAAACAGATTATAGTAAATATATTAAAGTTGAGGGGGATAAATATTTTGGTTATTCAGTTACAAATACGGTTGAAAATCTACCTCCTGGTTTTTATAAGTTTACAACAAACCAACAATTAGGTGTTGGTGTAAGAAGAATCGAAGTAAAAACTGATGAATTATTTGAATTACCATTTAAAGAATCAAAGGCAATTATTAACGATATTAAAAAGTTTTGGGATTCTAAAGAAAAATATGATGAATATAATTATGCACATAAAAGAGGCATTCTTTTATACGGGAAACCTGGTAATGGTAAAACATCAATCATTAACTTGTTAACAGTACAATTAATTAATGAACATAATGGCGTAGTATTTTCAATAAACACACCAGATGATTTATATAATTTTAAAGAATTTGTCCCACCAATTTTAAAAAATGTTGAACCAGATAGACCAATTATTTGTACAATTGAAGATATTGATTCTATTTTATCAAATTATGGACATGAAACAAAATCATCATTCCTTAATTTGTTAGATGGTAGTTCCCAAGTACCAAATATTGTCTATATTGCAACAACAAATTATCCAGAAGAATTGGAGGAAAATATCACAAATAGACCCTCAAGATTCGATAGAAGATATGAAATAGGCTTACCAGACGAAGATGTTAGAAAAGCATATATAATGAATAAGATTAAAGATTCTGATTTAGAATCAATTGATATTGATAAATGGGTTGAAGAAACTAATGGATTTTCAATATCACATATTAAAGAATTGATAATTTCAGTTATCATTTTTGGTAATGATTTTAATGACTCATTATCATTAATGCGTGAATTTGTTGACACAAAGAATCTAAAAATATCACAAGGATCAAAAAAAATTGGACTTAGGTAATTTAATAAATATCGATGTTTTAAGAAAATATGAGAATGATGGGTTGATTCAGAAACAATCACACCCATCATTACCATTATATATCTGGAATTATACTAGAACTTGTCAATACGACTCTAAATGGGATGATATTACCCTAAATTGTAGAGCGTTAGTTACAGATAATAATGGAAATATTGTTGCAAGGGGTTTTAAGAAATTCTTTAATCTTGAAGAATTAAAACCTGAAGAAATTCCAAATGAACCATTTGAGGTTTTTGAAAAATTAGATGGTTCTCTAATATTGGCATTTCAATATAATAATAATTGGATTATTTGTTCAAGAGGATCATTTACATCTGATTATGCAATAGAAGCAGAAAAATTATTTTATGAATTAAAATATGATGAAAAGTTAGATAACGAAGGACATACATATATATTCGAATATTGCTCACATTGGAATAGAATTGTTGTTAATTATGATAAAGAAAGATTGGTTCTTCTTGGTTTAATAGACTCTAAAAGAGGTATTGAGGTTAATATACAACCACTCGCATCTGATTTTTTTCAAAAAGAAGTTGGATTTCTTGATGTAGTGAAAAAATATGATGGTATTAATGATTATACTAATTTAAGAAATATATATAACGGTGATAATAGAGAAGGTTTTGTTATCAGATTTAAATCTGGTTTCAGACTAAAAATGAAATATGAAGAATATGTTAGATTACATAGAATTGTTACAAATATAACAACATATGATATTTGGGAATATTTAAAAGATGGTAAAAAAATTGAATCTCTACTCGAAAATGTACCAGATGAATTTGATGCATGGGTTAAAAATAAAATTAAAGATTTAAATTATGCATATTATTCTGTATATAATTATTTGGGTAAAACACATGATTATTTTAGATACGGTAAATATAATGATATATATCCAGAACCAACTAAAAAAGACTTTGCAATTTATATAAAGAAATCTTATGATAAAAAATATCATGGAATTTTATTTGCAATGTGGGATAAAAATAAAGATCTTGAAAATAAATTAATATGGGATTTGGTTAAACCAAAATTTGAAAAACCAAAATACGAAAAACAATAAAAATATTTGTTCATAAAAGGAATCTTATTAACTTTGTAAAAATTAAAAAATAAAAATTATGTGGTATTTAACAAAATTAAAGTACAATAAAACTGATGATCAGGGTTTATTAAAACAAGTAACAGAACAATATCTTCTAGATGCTGATAGTTTTACTGAAGCTGAAAGCAGAATGTATGAACAATTCGAACAAAAAGCAATCGGATATTTCGAAGTTGATGCAATGAGTAAAACTAGCTATACGGATGTATTTTTTTATAATGATGCATATGTTTGGCATAAGTGTAAAATCCAATATTTTATTGCTGATGAAAATTCGGGTAAAGAAAAGAAAGTAACACAATATATGCTAGTTGAGGCACACACGGTAAAAGAAGCATACGATAGAATTAAAGAATCTTTATCGAATATGCTAGTTGATTTTACAGTTCCAGATGTTGTTGAAACAAAAATTGTTGAAGTTTATAATTATAAAGGTAAATAATGGATATTGATATTATTAAATCATTTCTAATAAAACATAATCCAGAAGCACACCTAAAATCAATAAAAAAAAATATTGCATTATATTATTGTAATGTTATTATTGATAATAAAAAGAAAACAATTTATTTTCAAATACCATTGTCCGAAACAGACGATAGTGAATTTAAGATAGATATGGATTCAAGTAAATTAATAAATTGGATACAACAATAAAATAAAATAAGGGAAATTAGAGCTACATGGGTTGAAAGTCCTCCTTATTTTTCACACATTATATAATATGGTCTATAACGAAGAACAATTAAATGCGATTGAATCATGTATTAATTTTATTAAACAAGGAAATTCTAGCGAATATTTTTTAATTGAAGGTAAAGCAGGTACAGGTAAAACTACTGTTATTAAAGAAGTTATAAAAAAATTTAAACATAAAAAAATAATTGCAGGTGCTTTATCACATAAAGCTAAATATGTTATTCGTGAATCAATTGAAAGTAGTCGTGAAAAAATTAAAATAGACTACTCATCAATAGCAGGAATGCTTTCGATGCAGTTAGATTTAGAAACTGGTACATTTAAAAAAATATATACAAAGGGTTCCAATGTAAATAAATTAAATAACTACGATATCGTAATAATTGATGAAGCTTCTATGGTAAATGAAGAAATGATTGAATTATTATTTAAAGAAAAGAAAAAAAATGCAAAACTAATATTTTTAGGCGATATCGGACAATTACCACCAATTAGAACAAAATCAAATCCATATTATTGTGAATGGAACGATATTGACCTATCAAAAAATTCACCAATATTTAATACTAAAAATAAAGTTAAATTATTAAAAAGAGTTAGACAAGGTGAAGAATCACCAATATTACCATTTGCGGATTTCTTCTGGGAAAATACACAAAACGAATCACCACTAAAAAATCCAGCCAATATAAAATATAGAAATACTATTATTAATGATAAGGGATCTATTATATTCGTAAACGAAACAAAAGAAATATTCAAACAAATATTAGAACTATATGAAAAACAAATAAAAAATAAAAATTCAAATCTCGTTAAATTTTTAACATATAAAAATAATACTAGAAATTCAATAAATAAATATATTCACGAATATTTCTTTGGTAAAAATTCAAATACTTTTGAAAGTGGTGAAACAATTATTTTTAATGATAATTTTGGTGATTATGAAAATTCATCAGAATATCAAATCGTTAAAAAATATGACCCCTTTATTGATAAAATTGATAATATTAAATTGTATTCAATAGATATTGTTGTTGATGATAGAATTGAACAACTAAATTTATTACATCCAGATTCATATAACGACTATGAAAAAATCATTAAAAATAAATTTAATATCGCATTTAAAGTAAAAAATTTCATTTCTGAAAATGAAAAAAATTCATCAAAAAAAGAACTTAAAGAATTATATGACCTATATCGTAAAAAATTAGAAGATGCTTGGGAAGCTAAAAAAAGATTTCCAAATATTGATTATGCATATGCGATTACAATTCATAAGGCACAAGGTTCCACATATGATATTGCAATTATTCATGAACAAGATATAATGTCAGTAAAACCAACTGGTAATAAAGAAAAATCACAATCAATATATACTGCACTAACAAGAGCAAAAAATATTAGTATTATAATATCCAACGAAAGATTATATAATAATACTATTGATAATATTAATTTAGTTGAATTGAATAATAATATAAATAATAAAAGAGATGATTTACGTAGCATCACCTTACAGCCATGAAGATGGAAAAATAAGAGAAGAAAGATATGAAAAGGTAACCAAATATGTGGCAGATTTAGTTTCAAAAGGACATGTTGCTATTTCACCAATCACATATGGACACTCATTATTAAAATATAAAAAAATGCCAACTGATTTTAAATTTTGGGAAAATTTTTGCTTAGATTTATTATCAAAATCGGATATTATGTATGTTTATAAAATGGATGGTTGGATTAATTCAAAAGGAATTCAAATGGAAATTAAATACGCAGAAGAAAATAATATACCAATAGTTTATATAGTTGAACAATAAAAAAAATGAAAAATCACAAAATTAAAGAAGAATCATTTAACGAATTTGAAAACAAATACGTTACAACAAAACAAACAACTGATAGTAGTTTCACTTCCAAACCAATGTTAATTGGTGGTGATATCTTCTATATTAGAAAAGGGTTAGATATATCACCGAATGATAAAATTAGTTTTACTATCAATGACTTTACAAATATCTCAAGGCTTCCTGTGATTGTAAATATTTTTTATGATGTTATTGAATACGATGATTTATTATTAAAAGTAGTAAAAACTAATACAAATATTGATACAGAATGAATATAAACGAAGATTTTAGAAAATTTGCAGTACATAATCAGGGAATTGCAGGTAGTAATATTGACAGATATACAACTCATATCGAAAATATGACAAGATCTGTAATTGAAGAAAGACCACAAAATTTTAGAGAAATTGATGTCTTTTCAAGATTGATAATGGATAGAACAATTTTTTTGGGGACGGCAATTGATGACAATATTGCTAATATTATTGTTGCACAATTATTGTTTCTTGAAAATGCTGACAAAAAAGAAGATATTAAAATGCTCATTAATTCAGGAGGGGGCGGAGTACATGCAGGGTATTCTATCCAAAACGTTATGGAATATATTACACCAGATATATCAACAATAGTAACAGGAATGGCAGCTTCAATGGCTTTTGTAATTTCAACATCAGGAACAAAAGGTAAAAGATTTGCATTAAAAAATGCAAGATTAATGCAACATCAACCAATGAGTGGAATTTCCCCAGGAACGCAAGCTTCTGATATGGAGATTACCGTAAAAGAAATAAATAAATTAAAAACAGAATTATACCAAACAATTTCCCATAATACAGGACAACCTTACGAAAAGATTGAAAAGGATTGTGACAGAGATTATTGGTTGACATCACAAGAAGCATTGGAATATGGTGCTATTGACGGGATTTTAACAAAAAGAAATGACTAAAAAAAGAATATGGATTGTTGATGTGGTTTTGAATAGATAATGAATGATTAATCATATAAAAACCATATTATGATTAGATAATGAATGATTAATAATACAAAGAGATGTAAACAAATACATCTCTTTTTTTGTAAGTATAATAAAACTTTATTTAAAAATTAGATATTTATTGAGATATTTATAAATTTATTCAGTATTTATATATAAAATAGGGTTGGGTTCACCCGAATTTAAGCCTTTGGAGACAATGTAAAACGTTGCATTTGCAACGCAAGTGTCGTTGAATTAGGAAAAAAATGTATTAAATGGATAAATTTCCATATTTTACAGAACTATTTATATATAAAAATATGAATTCTGATTGGGATAAAATAATAGAAGAAAGTATTGAAATCATTGAGATTACCGAAGGTAAAAATGAACCGAACGATAAGCAAAAATGGGCGTATGCGAAATCTCAAGCAAAAAAGAAATTTAAAGTGTATCCCAGTGCTTATTCAAATGCTTGGGCTGCAAAAAAATATAAAGAATTAGGAGGGACATGGAAGAAGAAATCAAAGAAATAATACAAGATTTATTATACGAACAAGTGTATAAAGATAGCGGACTCGGAAAATGGTTCAATAATGAAAAATGGGTAGATATATCCAGAAAAGATAAATCAGGTAAACATCCAGAATGCGGTGCATCTGCAGGTGATAAATCAAGAGGTAAATCTGGTAAAAGAGCATATCCTAAATGTAGACCACAAGCTAAGGCAAATAAAATGACAGATAAGGAAAAAAAGAATGCGACCTCTAGAAAAAGAAAAGCGGTTTCAAAATCTAAAGGTAAAAAACCTGTTTTTGTAAAATAAATTATTATTTTTTCCATTTTTTTCCTATCTTTGTTTTATGAAAAATTTATATCTATTTTTAGACGATATCCGTAATCCAATTCACGCATATGGATATACCAAATACTTACCATTTATAGAAAAAGAATGGGATGTGGTTAGATCCTATGTTGAATTCATAAATCATATTAAAAAACTCGGATTACCTAAATTTATATCGTTCGACCATGATTTAGCTGATGATTATTATTCAATTGGTAGTTTTTGGGATGATTCAAACAAAATAAACGAAAAAACTGGATATGATTGTGCAAAGTTTTTGATTGAATATTGTATGGATAATAATCTTAAATTACCAGAATTTTATGTACATTCCATGAATCCAGTTGGTAAAAAAAATATTGAAGATTTACTAAATAATTATAAAAAATATAATGAATAGATTAATAGAAGATATTCGTAGTATATTTTTTCCAAAAACAATTTTTGAAAAATATAGACACATCGGATATTCATATCCTGGAGTACCAAATGGTTGGAAAAATATTGTCAATAATATGATTATTGATATTGAAAAACAAATGTGGCCACAAAAGTATCTACCTTTATTCGTTAAAAGGTTAATACATTATTTGGCCACAGGTAATACAGTTGTTCGTGTTAAATACGATTCATTTGATAAACTTAGAAAATATCTAACAAAAAATCAAATGGTAATAGATATTAAAGATAAATATGCCGAATTAAGGGTATATGGGTATTTTTCACAAGAGGTTGAAGAAATTGTTAATACTGCAATTAAAGAATGTGAAAATACATGTGAATCTTGTGGTTCAAAAGAAAATGTAGAAATATTTGGTAAATATTGGATATATAATTTATGTGAAAAATGTAGAGATAATGAAAACGACAATAAAAAGAGGTAACAATATTAATGATCATATAATAACAGAAATAACTGCAGATAATGAATTTGTCACATATAAAATATATATGTTTAAAACAATAAATGATGTTAAGTTTGGGATTGAGTGCGAAATTATTAAAACAGAAAAGATATGAAAGCGAAATTAATATTCGATTTAACTGATCCAGATGATTTAATGGATTTTAAAAGATATAATAAATCAGATGAAATGGCAAATGTAATATTTCAATTTATGCTAAATTCGAAAAAAGAATTGGAATATCAAATTGAAACAAAAAAACTAAATTCATACGATACACTCGATTTAGTATTTGAAAGGTTTAATGAATTGGTTGAAAATGGAAATATTAATATTAATGAAATAATTAGGTAAACTATTTATATTATATGGATATTAATAAAATAATTAAAGAAGAATATAATAATATTATTACCGAAGATATTAATAAAGAATATAAATATTTTTCAATTGATTTTGATAATGAAAATGAAGAATTAGACGATTTAGATTTAGATATTTATGATCTATCTGATCAAGCTGATGAAATTGCAAAGAATTCAAATATCGGTATATTAAGAAATAAAGAATTAACAGGAATTATTTTAAATCTAGATACATTAACAGTTGCTGGCGCATTATGGGTTAATAATGACCTAGATGAATTCTCTTTTGATATTGCCATCGATCAAAAATATAGAAATAAAGGATTGAGTTATATTCTAATCGATCAAGCAATGAACGAATATGAATATAGAAATGATATTGTCGAAGATGAAAAATTACCAATTAAAATTGAAGCCATAAACCCAATTATGGTAAATATTTTAAAAAATAAATATGGTTTTAAAGAGGTAGAAAAAATTAAAAATTATGGTTCAATTATGACTAAATAATGAAATTATCTAAAATTATCAAAGAAGAATATAATAAAGAATTAAAAAGAAAAAAATATATTAATGAATCCGTAAATTTATCTGGAAAAACGATTATTAATGTTGATATACAACCAGAATATGAGGATGGTTTTAAATATTTTCTAAATGATTGGATTGAATTTTTAAACAAAAATTATCAAAATAATAATATTATTTTTTTATTTAATGGTCCAGATCTTGGGTTTCCAAGTGAACAAGAATATATAAATTGGTTATATGAAAATGGGTTGAATGATGATGTAATTAATAATGCAACATTTTATGATAAAGGATATGCATTTTTTAGATTTTGTATGGACGAAGGGATTGACCATGATCAGATTGTAAATTTAATTAAATTCATGATAGAAAATAATATCAATGATTCTAGAGAATTAGACGAACAAGAACTTTGGGATGATTTTGTTAATCAATATGGTGATGAAGATATTAGAGATTTAATGGAATTTGCGGGTGATTGTATTAATATACCAGATTTAATGGACTTCTTAAGAAATAAATCAAATATTGTTTTAACTGGTGGTGGTATAAACGAATGTTTAAAAGAAGTTGAAATTGCATTAATGGCACTAGATAAAGAATATAAAATTTTAAATATTTACACATATTAATTTTTTTTTGATTATCTTTGTAACGAAAAACAAATAAAAAAATGAGTGTATATTATTTTAACAACATAAATATGGATAGTGGTAAAAAGAATAATTATTTAAAAAGCGTTGAAGAATTTCAAAAAACATTTAAAGCACCAGTATTAGATACCCCACAATTGGCCCAAGTATCAAGAGCTAAATTAAGAATTGATTTAATTCAAGAGGAATTAAATGAATTAAGAGATGCAATAATTAACGAAGATTTGGTTGAAGTCGCAGATGCTTTATGTGACCTACAATATGTATTGTCTGGTGCGGTATTAGAATTTGGTATGAAGGATATTTTTGATGATATGTTCGATGAAGTACATAGATCTAATATGAGTAAAGCGTGTACATCACAAGCAGAAGCGAATGATACAATATATAATTATGAAGATAAGGGAGTATCGACATATAAAGAAAATGTAAATGGAAAATGGGTTGTATTTAGACGTGATGATCATAAGGTACTTAAATCAATAAAATATAGTCCTGCAGATTTAAAAAAATGGATTAAATAAAATAAATGGTGAGTATATATTAATAATCAAATAATATATAGTCACCATTTTTATTAATACCAATATTACCAGAATGTATATCAATAAAAAATTTAGTATTTAATTTAATAACATCTTCACGTAAATTTTTTATAAACTCAATAAATTTATCTGGAAGACCAGAATTTTCTATATCCCTCAATCATATCTTATTACCAGTATTCACATAACTTCTAATTTTATAAATATTAGCATCAATTCTAGCAATTTCTGTTGGTTTTTTCAATGATTGAACCAATTCTCTTATAATAACAAATTTATCCATTTTTTTATCCGAAAATATTTTATATATTTTTGGAAATGTCGATAACTTATGTTGACGATCTTTTATTATTTGACTTAATACGGCCTCTTCAAAATCACTAGTTAATTTATGTGCAAAACCATTCTTTTTATATACACTACCAAATGCACCCCTTCCAAGTTTATTGTATTCCTCTTTTATTATTTTAATTAAATCCATCGCTTTTATATATAATATAAATACAGATATAATGTATTTATATTATATATATTAATTATATGAAAAATATTAATGAAGGTTATAGAGAAGTTAATGAATTAGTTAAATTAGCTGATTTAATTATAAAAAAAATTGCAGAATTAAATATAAATATTGTAAAATATTATTTAAATCGTAATAAAAATTTTGAAAGATTTTATTTAATGGATCTTTCTTATGATTTATTTATGGATAATAAAGAACTGGTTGATCAATTTAATATTATCAAACCATTTATTGAAAGAATATTAAATAAACCAGAATATGATATCACAATTAATTTTGTCCTTACTGAAAACTTAACAGCAAAAGGTTCATATTCTAAAAATAGAGAAAATCCGTATATTAATTTATATCACGATGATAAATCATTTAAATATTTTTTAAAAATCGTTAACAATACAGGTGAATTTACAGTTGATAAATTAGTAAAAGTTTTAAATCAAACCACAAAAACAACACTAGTACATGAATTACAACATGCTTTTGATGATTTTAAATCTAAAGCAAAATTTGATACCGATAAAAAATCTATTGAATACTATAAAAATAAAGCAAATAAAACAAATATTGATAATGAATTGTTAAGCCAATATTTAAATTTACCACATGAATATTGGGCTAGATTTTCTGAATACATATCATCGAAAAATGATAACTATTTAAAAAATATAGGAATACATAAATTTTTTGACGATTTCAAATCCTCGGAAATAATTGAACTCAATAAAATTGATGATATAAAAGATAGAAAAAAATTATTAAAAGCATTATACAAATATTGGTATTTAAAATATGAAAAAGTTATTGATAATTAAAAAATTTTTTATATTTTTGTAAATAAAATTATTTAACCATGAAAAATATAGAAAAAGGAGAAAATAGAATTATTGTAAATACTGGAATTGGTATAGAATTAAAAAAACCACTCAACGTATCTTGGAATCCAAAAGAAGATATAACAACATTTGAACTTGCAAAGTGTGTTGAAATTTTATTTAATATTAAATATATTTATGAAGATGATGTGGATTTAAATGAAACACATTGGAGACATTTTACTTTTCACCAGAATTAAGTTCACCATCAATATATTCAATTTCTTTAAGCATGGCTTTCTTCATTCCTGGTGTTAAACTATTATAAACATCTTCCCCATATCTTTCCTTTATTTTATTAATACCCCTTGCATCATAAAACTTACCACCCGTCAGAAAACCCAATACGTTATCCATTGTAACCCTCCTGAATGAACTTCTTGCTGCCATATTAGGGTCTTTACCCTCTTTTTTTGCTTTAATAAATAAATTAGTGTCGTAAACTTGCAATAAATTATTGTTCTGTAAAATATTTGACTGTAGTTCAGTCTTTTCGTTTGTACTCCTAATATATGCATTTAGTTTTTTTCTAAATGCCATGTGTCTAATACTACCATCTTTTTTTACGAATGCTACACTAATCGTAATATTTTTATAATAATTATCTAAAATCTGCTTAGGTATTTTATCGAAGGTTAACATATTCTCATCAAAATCCCTTGGCATTTCAGATAATACTTCCTCAACTAACATCTTAACAATATCTATTACTTTGGACTCACCCATACCACCCCCATCACCAGATGATTCACCACTTCCATCAGAATCACTATTTAAATAATTAACACCCAAAATAGGATAACCCATAATACCCTTTATTCTATTTTTTTTATTCTTTACTTCCTTAATATCCTTTTTCATTTTATTTTAAATTTCCTTTTCAATCATAATTTGTGATGGTGAAAAAACTACATAAGCATCTCCGTGAAAATTTTTATGTTTTGGATCATCACTACCATACGTGTGAAAATCAATTATATTTTTTGCAATAATCCCATCATAATTGGATTTATACATTGAATTATATCCTGCAACAGCTTCAATAGCATCGAAACCAACAGCTGTTTTATAACCAATATCAATCTTGGCTTCTTTCCAACCATAATATCCATCCTTACCTTTAGCATCAAATATAAAAGGATTTACAATTTTTAAATATGACTGATATATTTCACCTCTTAATTTCCTCTTTAATTTTTCAATCATATCGTTATATTCATAATATTCTTTACTGTTTCTTGTATCATTCTGTATATTCTGTAATTTTACTATCTCTTTTTTAATATTATTAATATATTCTGGTGATAATTTTCTATTTTCTTTATATAATTTAGCTAACTCAATATTTGTTGTAAAGAAAATACCATATTCTTTCAACCCACTTGATAAAACTTCGATAACACCATCCTTATTCTTGAAATTTTCTATACCACCAACTGGACTACCGTGATATACGGGTAATGGATTACCTTCTTTATCGACTACCTTAGAATTACCAAACCAATTCTTAAATTGTAGTGTATCTGTAAATGATATATTATCTTCTAATTTATTCTCACCTAATATAGAAGAAATCTCTTCATTAATTATAGAAATAATTTTCATACATATAAATACATTTTCAATAAAAAACATTATATTTGCATATAATATACAAATAGTTATGGACTATAAGGAAGCTATCAAAATACTAAGTGAACACAACCAATGGAGACAAGGTAATGACGATGTTGAAATGATACCACCAAAAATACTCACAGAAGCAATACAAACAATTGTACAAGAACTAGACTGGAAATATATGTACTTTAGATTACTAAAAAAATATAAAATACATATGAAGAAATATATTGAACTTATAAATAATATAAAAAAATGAATATTTGGTAAATTATTTTTAATATTTAATTAACAACAATTCTAATTCAAACATATTTTCTAAATATCGGTACCAATTGTTCATAAAAAACCTTTTCCATAAATAATGCATTATGATAATTAAATTGTCCTTCTAAACTATGTTTTTGATTACCTTGTGTATCAAAAGATTTTTTCATTATTAAAGCCTCTTTTTCTAATAATTCAGGATTATTATTTATTTCTTTAGCCTTTTCTAAAGTAAAATAATAGTTATCCATTTTATATGTTTTTTAATTGTTCCTTCAATAATTCTATTCGCCCTGCGACTCTAATTCTACTAGATTCATTCCCATGTAAAAAGAGCATTTGTAATATCGATTCATTTTCTTCAATCAGAGCCATAATCTTCTCAGCTTGTACCGATTTGCTATTTGCCCCTGCGATAAAACAACGCTTACTTATATCTTCCTCAAAATTTGTAATCCCATCACAATATATGTTATTATCGAAATATTCTTCAGCTTCTTGTTCTAATGTTTTCATAATTTAATAATTATTTTCTAACCTTTCACTTTAGTTGTACTATATCTTTTCTTATAATTATTCCACTTACGTTCAGCATCCTCCTCAACCTCACCAACCAAAGTTAAATATGCCATTCCATATGGTAACTTACAGTTTTTTAATCTTCTATCATTTTCTAAATAATTAGCAATAAATTCATCTTTAGTTTTATATTTCATAAATGTATCTCAATTTCATTTTTCAATGATGAATAAAATAATTCAAACGCTTCTCTTTCTTTCTCAAGAACATACATATCTTCCTCATTAGTCTTTTTCCACCATTTTTTGGCAAATTCAACTTCTTTTGGATTTGTATTTGCTGGATATAAAACATCAACAGGTACATCATTTTTCCAAAATTCTCCAACATATTCATCATTCATTGGATTTGCCCTAAATGAATATGTTAAGAATTGTTTCGCTTCTTCAACAGAAGGTCTCCAATAAAAAGGTTTCATAATTCATTAATTCTTTTAAGCTCCCTCTCTAATACACTTTTCCACTTAACAATAAGTTTCTTCTGTAGTTCAATAACTTCATTTTTATTAAGGGAAAACCATTGATTATATTCCGATCTAACATTATTAAATTCATTCCCAACTAAACAATATAACTCATTGCTAGAATCATCATAATTATTATGATAATTATATGAACCATTTTTTTTAATAATACCCACACATTCAATAACATTAAGATTTGAATCAATTGTAAATGCTGGATATTCCACATTTTCTTGTAAAACTGCTAAGTATCTATCCACAATCTCCCCACTCGGATATGGTAGATGTAAATATTCTTCCAATTGTATTTTCATAGATCTATTTTATATATTTCCCTGTATTTTGATTTAACTGATTTATATTCTTCTTTAGTCATTGGTTCCCAAGCACTAAAATCATAACTAGATGCTTTATATTCATCTACTATCTGTCTTCCAATTGTTTCATCCAAAAGAATTAACCCATCAACCCAAGCAAAAGATTGCTCTAAGAATAGTCTTTTGTTGGTTTTATGTTTCCAAACCTGTTTTCCAAATTCATCTAGTTTCATGATTCGATTAATTTATTCCATTTATTCTCCATTATTTCTCTTTCTATTACAATAGTATAAAATCTAACTTCTCTTTTTAATTCAGCCCAAATAAATCCAAATAATAAAGGAACTCTAAACCTAAGTTCATATCTAGCAACATCGCCCATCACTAATTCATAATCATTAGATAATTTTTTAAACGATACCAGCTTGTGTGATTTTTCATCAAAATTAATGGGTATCATATCTCAATCAATTTAATCCAACCACCCTCAACCATATCATCAACACTTAATCCCATAAATTCTTTGTACCAATCACTATAATTTCTACCTGATCTAACTGCTTTAATACAAGCCTCAGAAACACCTAGTTTTTTAGAAATTTCTTTTCTCCAACCTTTCCCTTTTTGAGATAATATTTCAAAAACCTCATTTTTGTTAAGTAGTCTATTATATACAGTATGATTAAGTGTATTAAATCGGTGTTTTTGATTTTCACTTGACGTACACCATTCTAAATTTTCAACTCTGTTACAAATCTTATTTCCATTTATGTGATTGACTTGAGGCTTGTTTTCAGGATTTGAGAGAAATGCTTTAGCTACTAGCTTATGTACAGTAAAATTTTTTCTAACACCATTTTTTCTAAAGGTTACCATTAAATATCCGTACCTGTTTAAAAATTGTTTTTTTAGAAACACTTTATTAGAATATTGATTTCCTTTATTAGAAGACAGTGATTTCACCAACCCTGTTGTTGAAACTTGATACAATCCTTCGTACCCTTCAACATCTTTCCATATTAAACTAGCTTGACCCATCCTGCATTTATTAAATCTTGAACGCTTAATCCTAAATATGGCAATGCATATCCTTTTGATCTTAGGTAATCAACACTCTCACTTTTAGTAAGAACATCATCGATTAATAATTTTTCTAAATATGTCTCACCCCAAGAAACAAACGTTTTACCAAAATCATTTTTATATACACTATACTCATTCTTATTAATATTTAAAGAATACATTTTTGCAATCTCAATGGCATCCTCATCACTAATGTCATTAACCGATTTTAACCTTAATCTAAAACCATCCTGTGCTTGACAAACTTTCGTATCCTTATAACCAATAGCAACCCATGTCTCACCAACTGGCTGACCCCAATATAATGCATTAAATTTCTTCTGTGCATCGTAATTAGATATTTCAATTTTCATGTCTATATGATATAATCATTTATTTGTTTTGGCAAATGTAATTAATTTTTTTTGTATTAAAAAATATTTCATGTATATTTGTAAAAAATAATTATAATAAGATGTACGAGAATAAAGAAGATATTAACTTTTTTACAAAAATACTCAAAAAGAAGAACCTTGAGTTAACCAATCTGATTAATTTCCTTGAAAAATTGAAAGATTACATCACAGTATTAAGTGATGCAGAACTTTTAATTCTAATCAGAGAAAAACAAAACGATGAAGCAATAAAATGTTTACTAAATTCTTCAATATTCAACGAATTTTCAACAAAACCTAATACTAATAAAGAAAGAGTTGAATTTATAGAAAATATCCTATCAAAAATTGAACAAGATTGTTCAATTGATAATTTAATCAAATTAAAAACAACCGAACAATTAACTAAAAATAATAATAATACACAAACAATAATAAATGATCAAGATGATCTACCTATAAAAGAATTTGACACCATTACCCTAGAAAAAGAATATGAATTAAGAGAACAAAAAGTTAAAATAAAAAATCTTCAATATATAGATTCTAATTTAGTACAATCAGATGATCTGGAAACTATAGAATTTATTTTTAAAATTAATTTAAATAAAATTTGGAATCAAGTTCTTAACGGTAATACAGAAATCTTAAACGAATTAAATTCAAATGAAATAAACTTCGGAAAAAATCTAACTGAATTTAGAGAATTATTTCTAAAAGAATATCAAGAAGTAAATAATCTTGTTATACCAGAAGGTTTTCAATATAAAGATATTAATAATAATATTGTAAAACCTAATCTGATGCAAAAATTAATTTGCTATAGATTAAGTAAAAAAAATAGATATGGTAATTGGTCTGGAACGGGTTCTGGTAAAACATTATCAGCAATAATAGCATCTAGATATATTAATGCAAAATTAACAATTATTGTTGTATATAACTCTACAGTTAAAACATGGAAAGATAATATAAAAAATGCTTTTCCAGATTCTAATGTAATCACAAATCCTAGTAGAAATAATTATATATTCAATAAGAATAAACATAATTATGTTATATTTAATTATGAAAAATATCAGAATACCTCATTTCAAAATTATATACTTAAAATAGTTGATAACAATATCATTGATTTTATCGTATTGGATGAAATACAATTAGTAAAAAAAAGAGATAATTCAGAAACATCTACAAGAAGAAAATTAATAAATACTTTGGTAATAAAAGCTGGTGAAAAAAATGAAAATTTGAAAGTTTTAGGTATGACAGCAACTCCAGTTATAAATGAATTATCAGAGGCAAAAGCAATTTTGGAAATGATTACTGGTGAAGAATATCCAGAATTAACAACAACAAATGATGTTAATAGTTGTATTAGTATATTTAAACAATTAACCATAAACGGATTAAGATATATACTGGATTTTAGTGATATTAAACTAAATCAAACAGAAATAGAAATAGATGGGCATTACTATATAAATGAGATAACCAAAATACAAAGAAGCGGATCAACACCAGATATGGATATCATTCTATCCCCAATTAAATTAAATTATTTACTAGAAAATAATTTAATTACAAAGGGTACGATTATCTATACACAATACACAACTAATATTGTTAATAAAGCTTTTAATTTATTAAGAGAAAAAACAAATTATAGAATTGAAAAATTCACTGGAGATAACCCAAAAGAAAGAGATAATGTTTTAAATTCCGCAATCAATGGTGATATTGATATCATTATTGGTAGTATGCCTCTTAGTACTGGAGTTAATGGACTTCAATATAACTTTAATAAAATTATATTCTTATCACTTCCTTGGACGACTGCTGAGTACGATCAAATTGTTGGTAGGTTGTGTAGAATTGGATACCCCAAAAACACTGTAGATATCTTAATTCCTCAAATCATAATAAGACATCAACCATATGGTGAATGGTCTTTTGATAGAGATTATAGGTTACCTATCATAAAAAATAAAAGAACTATATCAGATGCTGCAATCGATGGTAAATTACCAACAAACGGAAATATACCTAAACCAGAAACTCTTTTTGAAAATGCTAAAATTGCATTAAATAATATTATTAATAGAATACAAACAGGAAATTATGATTTAATCATAAATAGAAATAAAATTACAGTACCATTAATCGATATTGACTATAACAAAGCAAAAAAGAAATATAGGGATTTTACTTATATTAATAACGGATGGTATAACTCAAATTCGAAAAACCTAAATATAAAACTAACTAAAAACCCAAAGGAATGGGAACTATATCATACATATTATAATGAACTAAAATCTAAATGGAAAACTAATCATCTTGATTATATTGTTGATTATGTAAATAAAAGACCAGATTGGATTGTGGCAGACCTAGGTTGTGGATTAGACCCTCTAAGAACTCTAATACAAAATAAATTATATTCATTTGATCATATAGCAATAAATGATGAAGTAATTGCATGTGATATATCTAACACACCACTAGAAGATAATTCTATGGATGTGGTTATATTCTCATTATCTCTTATGGGAACTAATTATAACGAATATATTAAAGAAGCTAATAGAATATTAAAACCATATCAATATGTGTTAATAGTGGAACCAAAAAATAGATGGATGGATAAAATAGAAGAATTAAAAAATGAAATAAAAAATAATAACTTTACAATACATGATGATTTTACTGATGATATGTTTATCTATATAATAGGTATAAAAAAATAAAAATAATTACAGTTTTTCAACTTCCCTTAAATTATAATAAGTAATTGGATTATAGGGCAATCCACAACCAGGATTATTCAACCAATGCTCATAATACTTCTCAGAACTATCAATACCATTTTTAATACAATAACTAAACATTAAATCTGCATTTGGAAATTTATAACATAAGAAATGAGGCCATGATATCCACTCAGATTTATATGTTCTGTCTGGATGTGCAGGTAAATTAATTGGTTTATTACCAGATTTTTTATATTTTCTCCAATTTTTTTCATTTCTTAAATCTAATTTTCTAACATAATCACAAGCCTCTTTAAATGACATAAACACATAAAATGGCATAAAATCATATCCAACAACATCATTATACCTATCTCCAAGAAATGTTGTCCAATTTTCCCATTCACCTGTTTTTTTATAAAATTTATCGGGATTTTGAGGTATATTTAAAGGTATTTTATTTTCTTTTTTAGCTTGAATCCAATCATTTCTTGTTTTTAAATTTAAAGAATTTCCAAATTTTTTCGCATTTTCATATGAAACATATTCACCAAATAACCAAGTTCTCCAATTAATCCATCCTTTGTCTTTATAAACAATATCAGGACATTTAGGTATATTATCAATATCCATTTTTTTATATTCTTTAATACTCTTAATATTTAAACTTTTAACATATTCCCTCGCTTCCTCAAATGACAAATATTTAACACAATTATAACCCAACCAATCCCCAATATCAACCCATCCATCATTTTTATATACAGTGTTTGGACTTGAGGGTATATTCTTTGGTCTTTTATCTGATTTTGAAAATTTCCTCCACTCATTATGTGATTTTAACCCCAAACCCCTAACATATTCTCTAGCCTCCTCAAATGGTAAAAATCTACCATTTTTATTATTTTTTATAAAAGAATAAAAACTTTTAAAACCCAATTTCCTAATATATTCATCTAAATTTAATGGTATGTTTTCAGGTAATTTATCAGTACCCTTATATTTTCTTTTAAAATCTAACCAATCCTCTATTTTTTCTAAATTATTTTTTATTAAAAATTCCCTAATATCTTCATATTTAATAATAATCTCTTTTTTATATCCCAAAAATCTACCAATGTTAAAATCCTCATTTTCCTTTTTATAATAATAAAGATTATTAGGCAACCTCTTATTAAAATCTACAGACTTTTTATATAATAACCACTCATTATAAGATTTTAACCCCAAACCCCTAACATATTCTCTAGCCTCCTCAAATGATAAATATTTATTTTCCATATTATGAATTTATTCATTAAAACAAATATCATGTTATTTTTTAAAAAAAACAAAAAAACTATAAAAATTTATAGAAAATTAATCCGATCAGACCCTATTTTTCCCAAAAAAATATTTTTTAACCAAACCTTGTTTTAAAGGGAGGGGGGTCCCCAATAAAAAAATTGAAATTTTATTTCTGTATAATATTTGTATTGTTGATATTTTAATATATGAATTTATGTTATACTATATTGTACATATTTATATTTAGTACTATAAAAAAATATAAAAAATTATAGACCGTATATTTGATTAGATAAAAAAATATATACCAAAATTTTTATACAAACATTGAATCTGTAGCCCCCCACCTCAGAATCAACTAAAACCCCAGGGGGACTACGGGGGGGATACGGGGTATCTAAAGGGGTAGTTGACGGGGTATTTAGTGGGGGGAACTAGGGGTATAGGTATGGGGGTGTTCTGGGGGTAGGGTAAAAACATTGATCATATTTAAGCCTATTTTAAGCCCGTTTAAGAGACTTTTATTTTCAGGTATAGTCTTATATCATTTTTATAATTGCGCTTCTCTATGCGGCTAATTTCAGGCAAATAATTAAAGTAAATTAATTTCATTAATCCAGCGATCAATTGGACCTGAACTAAATAATAAGGGATGGTATAATATTTAGTTAGTCTGGGTAATAAAAAAGCAAGGGAAAAAATCCCTTGCCTTAATTTTGTTTAGACAAGTTCCAAAACTTTGCGCTTGCCTCTTGGCGATTTGCCATCATTTTCAGCCTGATATGAACTGATTCTTTCGTTTTCAGCTTTTACTATCTGGTTGAAATTTTTGACCGCAATTCCGATATTTAAATCTGAATTGCCCATAATTTTTTGGTCGATGTCTCTAGTTGAAACTAGGTCTAAAGCCATAGAATCATGCTCCAATATGTAATTCAATCCTGCTAATGCAAGGTAACGATTCATACTGGTGTACCCCAATTCCGAAGCTTCTAGTTTCATTCTGTCATATGCAGTTTGAAACTTGCTTTCTGGGAACTTGGTTCCTTTTGTTGCCTCATAGAAGAATGGCAAAATATGCTCATTTTTCAATTCAGCATCCTGCAATTTAATTTGCTCTTGCACGTAATCGTGATTATTTGCAAAAGTTTCAACCAATGGCAAAAGCTTTTCGAAATCAATTCCGAATTTTAGTTCATGATTGTTTTTTGTGTTCCGTACTTTATTCATTAATATTTCAGAAACAATTCGGTGCATTCCATTTGAACATACTTTCCGATATACTAAATCGTTAAGGTATGTACTTCTTGATCCAGCAAGACCACCGCCAAATGATAACGCAGCAAATAGTTCATCGCCTACTTGCTTAGTATATCCCTCATTCATGAACTTGAAACGTAGTTCCCAATTACCTCTTGAATCGATTCTTCCAACAGGTTCGAATTCTAAACCAAATTTTTCAAATTCTTCACTGAAAGTTTGGAAAGCATCCATTGGTTTGATTAAACCAAAATTTTCAGATACAAAGCCATAAACTTTGTCACCTGAAACAATTGCTTTATCGTAACCTTTTGGCAATGCAATAGTTTCATTTTTGAATAAACTATTTGCATTAACAGCATTAACAGGTGCTAAAACGTCTTCAAGGCTGTTTGAAATTTTTAGATTTTTCATAATCTAGTTTTTTTTTAGGTTAATAAATAAATTGATTGAATTGCTATATCAGTTATATACCTGAAATAGGCTTGCGAATTTTTCCTTTATTTCGCTTCGGATTGTCACCTAGTTATATAGGGAAGAGTGCCGTTCACCCATCAATACTTCAATTAGCCGTATGCCAACCCGATTGACAATTCAAAAGTAATTAAATTAATTTAAATAAAAAACAATTGAGCGAAAATATTTAAAATAATTTAAAAAAAATTTTCCTTAATAAAAATCCTGGACAATTCCAAAAAATTAACCAAGAAAAAAAATATTAAATTTATTTTGTTTTATTTAAAATAATTAATTAACTTTACTACTGTAATACTTCAAAAGAGTAGCACCGAGTAGACTCCAACCTACTTATATAATAAAAAAGTTTAGTTAACCAACTTAATAATAGAACTAAAGTTTTAGATATTAGTTTAAATTTAATTTTTAGTTTAAACGAAATATATAATTTGAATTAACAAGTTAATTTCATACTTAAAACATATGTTTATAGTTTCACGTGGAACACTATTCTGGAACTAATATTTTAGACATTAGTTATGAATAAAATTAGTTGAACTAAACCCTTTTTTTAAACTAACGAGTTAATTTCGTACTTAATAATTGATTTAACTTTATTAAATTATACGTTTAAACTTAATTTATAGTTTATAGGATCATAAAAAAATCCCTTACAAAAGCAAGGGATTTTAAGATTTTATTCAATAATTTGAATAGTCTTTTTGTCTTCGCCAAACTTGGTATTTTCAGAAACCAAGTCCGCAAATACGGCTTTTTGAGTATCCGAAAGTTTACAAGCTTTGGGTGCATCCTTAACAATTGAAGCGTATGAGGTACTTTTGCGCCCTTTGACAAGCTTTGGCATCAAAATAAAGTCTGTATCTTTGGGCTGATATTTTAGCCCAATTTGGGGTAACAAAATAGCCTCAATTTGGCTATTTCTTTCCTCAAGCTTTTTAAGGTTAGCTTTAAGAGTTGCAATTTTTTCAGCATTTGAAACGAATTCAATTGCCAATTCCGCCTTGCTCATTTCTACCAAGGCTTTAAAGTCCGCTGTTTTTAAGGCATTTGCCATAATTAAGATAATTAAGGTTAAACACTGATTGAAACCGTTTCAATCATTGATACAAAGTTAATTGAATTTATTTGAATTGCAAACATATAATTGAAAATTTTTTAAATTAATTTAAATAAATATTATTTAGAATTATTCTAAATTTACTCGTTAGTTGTAATTAAAATTAGTTATTATAGATAAATTCTATTAAAATTAAATTTTGATTTTTAAATATTACTTTATATATTGCATACAGTTTCAATCAAACATGTATTTGCCATGCAAAAGCCATCTAATTTAAATGAATTCATTGAGTTAATTAACTCAATGCAACACAGGGAGAGATTTGTTTTTCCTGCAAAAGCCAGTTTCTTAAAGAAATACGATTTAGAATCTGGGAGTATTGAGATTTACAATACTATCCTATTTAATTCGAGAAACCACGATCGGAATATTACCGTTTATATGGTGGATTTCGAAGGCAACCCAGTAAACAAAAAAGCAAGGTTGCACAGGCTTTGGAATGAAGAATTTTTTAAAATGGTTTATGTGATGCTATCGGATAACGAACAGGATAGCAAACAGGAAACCAAGTTAATCGAATTAGAAACCAATTAAATTAATTTAACCCCTATCGGAATCTGGTAGGGGTTTTTTATTTAAATTTAAATAACATTGTTACGGTATTTTGGGATTAATTTGATTAATATGCTTGTATATTACAATGTTATTGCTATATTTGGATTGTACTTTAAACCCGTGTTAAAATGAAGCAGAAGTCTTATACTTTCAAGAATGTTACAATGTTATTTAGTTATAACGTTGAATCTAGGTATTATCTGGATGGTGACAATGTAGTTAATCTGGATAATTCATTTATGCATAAACAATGTTTGGCAGTGTGGAATTCGCTTGAAAATAAGCGAAAAAAGATCACAGTTGAGTACGACAATGTTTTGATCGGAATATCCGATAATCAATTTAATTCATTTATTAAGTCTCAGGATAAATGGGTTGAAAGTCAGGTAAGTGCAAATCCAACTGGTAGAAATATTTTATATAGGTTAAAAAAATAAATTCAAATAAAATGAAATCAAAAAGATCGTATAGGATATTTACAATGTTATTAGTTACAACTATAGACATTGTTACATTTTTAATTACAATTAGTATAATTAATTATGTACTACGTAATTAAAGTAGACAATGTAATTAAAATATTTGATTTTTTTTGGAATATTACAATGTTATTGCTATATTTGATCATTCAGTCATTTCTAACCTTAAATAATGTGATTTATGAAAGCTATTGAAGTATTTAATCCAACTGGTTCAATTAAGTTAACCAAGGAACAATGTGAGATTCTGGGTATTGATATAACTCAGGATGAGATCCGTGGAACAATGGAGACAGTTGGACCGTGGAATATTGTACGGTCTTACAAGGCATTGTGCATATCAAATACCTACGATAAGTCTGGTATGTTTCCTAAATTAATTAAAACAGAAATTTTTGGAAACCGTACATTGTCAAACCCCAAACAATCTGGATATCATCTGGATGGATATATTTCAATTGGAGGTAAAAAATATAGTGCATATACATCGGATGTTTTAATTGAAGTAGATGGACATTTAATTAATGTAGCTACAATAAATGCTAGGATTAATTAAAATAAACAATGTATTTAAAAGTCCTCAGAAATTTTCTGGGGATTTTTTTTGTTTTTAACAATGTTATTTATATATTTGATTATTAAATCAAATTTAACCGATATTAACATGAATACTTTAGCTTACAATGAGTGGCTTAATAAAGCAGAAGCAATAGAATCTATTAATGTAAATAGATCGACAGTAAGAGACATTTACCAATTCCCTAACAATGTTCGAGTAATTGAAAACACGGTATTTCCTTGGTCAATTTTTAAACAAAATTATTCATATGTTTGGTTAGATTTGATTTTACCGAAAACACCTGAAATTGAATTTATTTTAAATAAATTTAATGGGGAAACAAATGAGAATATTTATACTGATGATGGTTATTTCACACCCGAATTCCGTGAAATTGATAATGAACCCACACCAATGGAACGTGCATTTAATTTTTCAATTGAATTGAAAAGATTAAGGTTAGATAGTTAAGGTTAAGTTGATTGATTTAAAATCCTCAGAAATTTTCTGGGGATTTTTTTAATTATCACAATGTTATTTGTATATTTGATCATTCAATCATTTCCAACCTAAACAAATTAATTATGAGAAATTTAGTTTTATTAGACAGAGACAATGTTACTGGATTGTACTCACATTTGTCTAGAGCATTCGAAATTGCCTTACTAGGTGGATTTACAATTCGCTTGGTCAAGGCTTCTAATGTAGATGATAAGAAACCGACTGATAATGATTTAATTATCTTATCTGAATTATTTGATGAGGTAGATTTTACAACAGAAGAGTATGGCTTGAGAGACTTGGAAAAAATTCATTTGAATCTTGAAATTTCAGTTCCTCATATTTCTGAAATTATTTCAAATAGAATATCAGAGAGTGTTGATTTAGTTGTGAAACGTTCAAATGAAGCAAAATCAAATGTTTTACCTGAATTTAAATTATCCGAGGCAGGTAGAGCGTTACTAAGTAATGCATATAGTAAGTTAGATAATATTGATTTAATTAAATTAGATTCAATTATTCAAATTTCTAGAGTAATTGCACAATTGCACAATTCAAAAGAAATTAAACTGGAATATTTGGCAGAAGCAATTCAGTATCACACAGTTTAATTAAATCAATTTAGATATTTAAAATTCCTCAGAAAGTTTCTGGGGATTTTTTTTTGAAAAAAATTTAAATAAATGTTTTGTATTCTAAAAAAGTTAATTAACTTTGTAGAGTGTTAAATGAAAACCCGCTTGGGGGCAAAACCAAGTCACTAAAAATTATGGTAATATCTACCAAACTATCTGATTTGAAAACCAAAGTAAATTTGGTAAATGCAAAAACAGTCCTATCCGATGCGAACATTGTTTTGCCATCTGGGTACGATAAGGCGGTCATTAACGATGACAAGGTATTGTATGGATTTGTATCCAAAAATTTCAAATTAACTCAACCCAATGATATTATTGAGATTTTTGGTAATGAATTTACAGACAGAAATTTAAAGTTCGATATATCGGGCAAAATTGATGCAAGAGGTAACTACCAAGTTAGATTTGAATTTCCTACAGAATCTGGGGAGAGAAAATTGCATGATAAAGTTAGTTCCATGCTAGGAATTAACGGAGGTCTTGCAGGTGGTCAGTCTTTTGGTATGGTGGAAATGTTTAAGCGTTTGGTTTGTCTAAATGGCATGACTAGAATATCCAAAGGAAATGAGGTATTTGCAAAGGTCAGAAATACAATCAATACCCATGCAAATAAGCTTGGAATAAATTTTGATTTGCTTATTCCAGTGATCGAAGATTGGGTAAATAATAATGATTTGGCTTTTGAATTCCAAGAGAAAATGCAGTCTCAGGAGTTAAAGCAGGAACATATTTTGCCGTTCTTTTATGAGGCTACCAAAGGTACATTTTTCCCTACATCTAAATTTCAGGATGCTTATGACAGAATGAAATTAGAGGCATCAGAATTGGGCTATACGGCCATGAATAGATATTTGGCCTATGCTGGGTTAAATTATATCCTAGAGCATGATTCAATGAGCTTGGACATGATTAAAACCACAAAAGCGGATTCAATTATTTCAAGTAAATCAATTGATTTGAATATTGGGATGGCAGTCAAAAATTTCAATCAAATTGTCAAGACCGAAAACGAACGAATTGATTCTTACAAGGCATTACACGATGGTAAAGAACCAAGAGGTAAGAGAAAAATCCTTGAATTGGTTTAATTAAATCAATTTAGATATTTAAAAGTCCTCAGAAATTTTCTGGGGATTTTTTTTGTTTTTAAAATTATATTTACGATATTTGATCATTCAATCAATTCTAACTGTTATGAAAGTCACAAAAGAAGTATTTGAAACTATGAAGTCCGATATTAAAGTGGTATTGGATTATTATAACGTTTCTGGAATCATTACAGAGTTCCCTGAGAGCGTTTTGTTTGCTATATGGCATAAGGTATATCAAAACCGTTATTCGCCTAGTACGGTCAAAATAAACGGTATTGTGGAGGAAAATCCGAATGTGGATTTTAAAGAAAATGGAGAGAGGTTATTGGAGAGAAATACCGATTTTGTATTTTATCCATGTAATACAAATGATGCAACATTATTGACAGCATTGAGAAAAGCAGTTGAACAAGTTTTAAATTAATTTAAATATGAAAGATATTAAGTTAAATGAATTAGAAAATTCATGGAGTGCAGAAGTTAAATTAAATAATAATCAAATTATTTCAATTTGGTGGACTGCTTACTATGGAATGAAAGATTCAATTCAGGAAATAATTTCTGTATCCAGTGACTATCCTAGATATAGAATATCGGAAAGTAATTATTTAAATTAATTTAATTAAAATCCTCAGAAATTTTCTGGGGATTTTTTTTGTTATTAACAATTTTATTCTTATATTTGGTTATTCAATCAAACCTTATAAATTATGGATAGAGAAACACAGGGAAATGGAATTTGGGTAAACAAAAATAAATTATATACTTTTGTTTATCAGACAGGTAAAAAGTTTACCAATTTTGTACTTTCATTTCCAGAAGGTATTTTGGATAGGGAAAATGGAATTGAATTCATTTTAGATGAATTAGAAAATCAGTCAAATATTTTTAAATTTGAGACTGAAATTTCGAAAGTTGAAATTGCAACTCAGTTACTTTATTTTTATATGAATTTGGATAATGAGAATAATCCAATGAATTTATTGATATCTGATTTGGCAAATAAAAATTAATTAAAATGAAATATAAACCTGTTTCAATCAATGAATTAATTTCAAATGATAAAATCTATAGTGTAAAAGATTTGGCAGAAGGTAAATGTATTGTTCAAAATAACGGTACTTTTCAACAGTTAAAAGAACTATTGGATAAAGCGTATCCAAATGATCACACAAATAATCTTATTGATTATTGGGAATATACATACTTTGGAGGTATTAATACATGGGAATTTTCGCATGATAAAGATTCATTTGGAAATATTCCAGTTCAATCAATTCATAAATTCTTCGATATTGAAGAAAATAATATGAATAAATGTACCGTTAAGGAACTAACATTAGAGGAAATTCTTGATGAATTAAAATTAAAAGTAAATAAAATGGGTCTGGATTTGGAAATTATTATAAGGAATAAATAAATTGATTATGGTTTTAAATAATTTAAAAAGACTTCTTGGATTAACACATGAGATTAATTCAAAAGAATATCGTAGAGAAATTTATATGTATTTTTATCAACTGCAAAATACATATCCTTTGGATTTTGTTAGTTCGATTAAAGTAAATAAAAACAAGAACAATGTTATTATTTTAATTGAATCAAATAGACCTGGACTTATCATTGGAAAAGGTGGGCAAACTATTGACGGCTTAAAAAATAGTTTATGTAAACATTTCAATGAAGATATTTCATTTAAAATTAAAGAAAACAATGTTTGGAATAAATTATTTTAAAATATTAAGATTGTGTTTTTGTAATTAAGGTTAAGTTGATTGATTTAAAGTCCTCAGAAAGTTTCTGGGGATTTTTTTTGTTTATTAGAATGTTATTTGTATATTTGCATATATGATTGATAATACAACACAAAATAATTAACAAAAAAAAATGACTAAACTATTTGCAATTATTGGAATTCTGTTTATTTCGGTCTTTAACCCAAAGACAGTTATGGTTGAAAAAACATCATCAAATTTAATTGAATTATCTAATTTAGATAATCCCACAATGTCCATGTTTGACTTCTCAATTTCGGATGATGACAATGATAAAAAGAAAAAGGATAAATATAAGCCAACCAAGGCTCAGAAAATCGGTAGAGCATTGGTATTTGTCTTTGTTGCAGCTTGGGTTGTAATTGCGGCTATCTTGGGTTCAAATGCGGATTAAATATTAAATAAAATTTAATTACTTTTATTCATTTAAAGTCCTCAGAAAGTTTCTGGGGATTTTTTTTTGTTTCTAATATTTTTTTGCTTATATTTGATCATTCAATCAATTCTAACTGTTATGAAAGTCACAAAAGAAGTAAGAGAGCAAATGAAATCCGATATTAAGACTGTATTGGATTTTTATCTACCAAACTATCCAAATTATTTGGATTTATCTGTAAGAGACTATTACACGATATGGTCTTGGGTTTGGATGAATAAGAAGTATGATGATAGTAATGGTAATGTTCGTTTCACAAAGGACGGAAATAGGTTATTTGAATACAATCCTGATTTTGAAATCTATCCATGCAATACCAATGATAAAACCTTGGAGACTGCATTAAAATCAATTTTATTTGAATTATTAAATTAATTTTTTTGGAAATTCGAAGATACTTTCTTATATTTGATCATTCAATCAATCAAAAACAAATATCAACATGAGAGCAATCAAAATTGACATTGAGAATCAGACAGTTACTGAAATTAACATTGAGAATTCACTAGATTCCATATATGAGGCAATCGGAAATGAATGTACAACATTTACTTGTCCTATTAGTTATGCTAATGGTGATGCAATGTACTGCGATGATGAATCTTTGCTTAGACCCGAAACAATTCAGGGTGCATTTATGTATCCAGATTGGAGATATCCAATTGTATCAAATGCAATAATTATCGGTACGGATGATATGGGTAATAGTACAGATGCTGTTTCTTCTCCAAGAGATATCGAATATGGGATTAGATTCATTGAGAAAGAAAATCCAAATTTGATTAATTATATCAATCAATTTGTTTAAAATAGAATATCTAATCAAAAATCCTCTTGAATAATTCTTGGGGATTTTTGGTTTATAATATTTTTTGTTTATATTTGATTAATCAAACAACAATGAAATGGGAATGTTTTACAGATTATTTGACAAACAGACTGGTCGTTATATGGCAACTGGTTATAACTCAACTTCATTAAATGAATTAATTGAGAGTTATTCAGATTATTTTGGAGAATCTGATTGGGATGATGAGGATTTGGAAATTTTTAATAACCTATCTAAATCAGATAAATTAAAACAAATCGAATCTAATGAATTCGTAATTGAAAAATCTAAAAGAAAGTTTGAAGAAAATTTGTTATGACAATTACTTTATTTGTAAATCCAGAATCTTTCGTTAAATTTGTTGAGGTAACGGAAATATTAAGTCATTTGGAATTAAATAATTCATATGAATTTAATCCGTCTGAATTAAGTTTCACTGAAAAATACCATTCGGATTGGTGTATTGTTAACATGCCGATTAAAGATTATTTGAAATTAAAATATTGTATTGATAAATTAAAATCACATGAAAGCATTTGAACGATATCAGAAGGTATTAAATACTAAAACAGGTGAAACATTAACTGTTCTAAATGGTAGTGGTTTTACTGATTCAGGTAAAAAATTTATTCCTTGTGCAAATTCTGAATACTATATTGATGACTACTTAATTGATGACTTAGAACCTTATGATGATAAACATAAAAATTTATTATCTGATTTACTTAATGAAATTAATGATAAATCATTGAGTATGATTCTAAGGAGGATTGTGATTGGAAAAGAAGATATTTTAAAAGTATTAAAATAAGAAAGACCCGAAACAAAATGAATAAAATATTTAAAAATAAATTAGCAATAGAAGGTTCATTTACATTAAAAAAAGCCTTTATCGAAGAATTAATTTCGTTAGGTTATCAAAAAAATATTGATAGTTATTCTGTTGAAGAAGATTATATACAAGTAAATCAATATGGTGGTAATGGAATGTACAGTTGTCATTCAAATCCAATACACGGTAATCACCCAAATGTAACTATTTTAAAATTACCAAAAGATTGGGATTTAGCACTTAAATTAGCATCTGAAATAGAATCAATTAAACCAGAAGTTGGTAAATGGTATATACTTACCCATAACCCAAACAAAATATTTTGTTGTACTTCTGTAAATGAAATTGGTGTTGTTTATGGGTATGGATTTAGTGATGGTCAATGGGTTGAAAAATTAGATCATAATGGTATAACTTGTATATGTAATGAAGAAGCATTTAAATATGCTAGACCCGCAACTAATGAAGAAGTTCAGAAAGCTTTAATTGAAGAAGCTAAAAGAAGATATTCAGTACCATGTAATATATATTATTTAGATGGTGTGGAAGGTACTTTAAGAGGTTATTACTTATATTATTCTTCTAAATCTAATACTTTATATGCTACTGGTGGATCTTATGATATAGTATTCCAAAATGGTAAATGGGCTAAACCTTATGGTATTAAAGTTAATGGATATACTGTAACTAAAATTGATAACAACAATGTTAAAGTTGGTTGTATGACTTTTGAAATTAATCATTTAAAAAGTTTATATAATTTTATTAAAAATTATGGTGGTATATACGAAACTGATGGTAAAAAATGGAAGGGTTCGGATATTTTAAAAGTGATTGAAGAATTTGAAAAAGCTTAATTAAAATAAAATGAAAAAAACAATTGAGTTAGATGATTTAGAATCTGGCATTATCATGAATGCATTAAACGCATATTGGAATGAAGCACATGAACAACTCGAAAACAATTATGTTATGATGAGTGATGGTTCTAAGAGACCCCTTGGATATATTGAAAAGGGTTTATTGGAGCAAAGAAAAGAGTTGGTACTACCAATTTTAAAGCGTTTTGAAAATATCTATTAAAGATTTAAAAGAATAAATCATTGCGAAATAGAATACAATTAAATGGTCGAAAACCCATGCAATGATTTTACTATTAACTACTTGATTGTTATTTAAATTTATGTTTAACTTAAAAAAAAGTGAAGCGTGATGAATGTAGGGTTCGTAAATAATGATCGAGTAGTTTTTAAATTCTATTTTAAATAAAAAAAAAATGAAAATATTTCTTGTTTGGTAAATCAACAATGTATATATTTGTAATACAAAATCGGGAATAAGTCTCGATAAATGTCAGGGTGGTGGAATTGGTAGACACGCAAGACTAAAACTTTTGGCTTCAAATTAATTTAATGTGTTTACCATAGTATTTTTAATGTAAATACTATGAGAATATGTGTAGATTGTGGGAGTCATGAAGTTGTCGAAAGAAAACGATGTAGAGAGTGTGTATTTCTCTATAATAGAGAAAGGGTAAAAAAATAATCACTCAAAATTACATCGTTATCTTGAACAACATTGGTCGCTATTTGGGAAACTAAATGGTAGTAATTTCGAGAATTGCTGGAATATCCTTAGAGATCAGTTAACTACAACATGGTTAGAAATGACGGGTGTGAATGTTATAAAAATAACTGATATTGGACAATCAGCAGCCGAGCCTCTAAATAAAGATAATGTATATATCTTTAAATGAGGAAGGTTCAGAGACTATGTACGAAACACCTAAGTTTATTAAATTAAATATGGTGAAGATATAGTCCAGACTACAACGCAAATGCGGATTACGAAAGTAATAGTAGTAAGTAAAATCTTGTGAGCATAGCTCGTGCGGGTTCAAGTCCCGCCCTTGATACTAATAAAAATTAGATTAAAATAAAATAAATTGAGTAAATTGAATGATGCGTTATTATTTGCATATGAAAAGGGTTATAGAATAACAAATGATGGAAAATGTATTAATCCTAAAGGGATTGAATTAAAAGGATATTCAAATTCTGGATATTTAGGTTTCGGAATTAGGTTTCATAATAAAAGCATTAGAGTCTATTTTCATAGACTACAAGCATATCAAAAATTTGGTGATAAAATTTTCGAAGAAGGTATTGTAGTTAGACATTTAAATAGTATCTCTAGTGATAATTCTTGGGATAATATTGGAATAGGTACACATTCAGATAATATGTATGATATCCCAGAAGAAATTAGATTAAAAAAGGCATTACATGCAGCTTCATTTCTAAAAAAATATAATTATCAAGAAATAAAAGAATATCATAACAAAGTAAAAAGTTATAAGAAAGTGATGGAAAAATTTAACATTTCAAGTAAAGGAACTTTAAATGCAATTTTAAATAGTAAATATTAATTAAAATGGGTGCGTAGCTCAGTTGGTTGGTAGCGGTGTCCTCATAAGACAAAGGTCGAGTGTTCGAATCACTCCGCACCCACAATTTTCTTTCATAGTTGATTAAGGTTAAATTGATTGATTTAAAGTCCTCAGAAAGTTTCTGGGGATTTTTTTTTGTTTCTAATATTTTTTTGCTTATATTTGAATAATTAATTCAACCAAATTATGTTATGTCAATAGATCAAATTAATTTAATTGCAGAATCGGAAGGTTGGGGTATTTTCATTTGTGAGGGTTCTCAAGACGGTGATTATCAAATTCAAAAAATTGATGATAAAAATAAATTTAAATCTGATATGGATGCAATAAGACATATTCTTAAATTGGCATTCAACGGTTCTACTTTTCATAAACAAGCAATATGGAAAGTAATTAATTTAAATCCAAAAGAAAAAGACATAATATTTAATTCAATTCTATAATAACAATGTACTATAGATTATACGATAAGCAAGCTGAAGATTATCTTTATACAGGATATAATTCAAAGAACATTAAAGAACTTACTGATTCATACCGTGATCTAATGATTGAAAGCGGTGATTGGGATGTTCTTATTGTAAATATGTTTAATAATTCTACTAAAAAGGAAAAGATTGAATTTATTGAATTATTTGATTATAAACTAGAAAAATCAAAGAATAAATTTAAAACCCTTTGAAAATATTTCTTGGGGATTTTTTTTGTTTCTAATATTTTTTTGCTTATATTTGAATATATGATTGCAAAAGCAATTAGGTTGGTTGTGCAACCTTAATCTGAGGAATTTATTCACTCGGAAATATCTATATAAAATAGATAACATAACAAAAAATTATTAAATTAAATAAAATACAATTATGAATTCATTTAAAAAGATTTACGCAAACAAAAAATGGTTTTGGAGATTATTTGTACCAACAGTTATTGTCTGGTTAATAATTAATACAAAATTGATATTGGAATATTTTAATTAAAATAAAATGACAATTCACTTATATTTAAATAATCAAGAAGAAACAATAATCACTTCTTTTTATGACATGAGTTCCAATCCATTTTCACTTGGAGATATTATTGGTTTGAGTGTTGAAGATTTATTTCCTGTTCAGTATAGTAAATTTAAAGAAGATACGATTAAAAATATGCTTCAAGATAATAAAAAAAATCGAAAGTTATTTAACAGAAAAAAAATCAAATTAGTCAAAGAAGGTAAATGGATTGATTATAATATCATTACAGAACCTAAATTAACAATTGAATATCATTGTGAATTAATTGAATTATAATATTATAACACAGATGAATAATTATAAAGTAATTAGTTTATTAAGTCCTACAATGAGAGTTATATTCGAAGGAACTTATGAGGAATGTTTAGACATTAAAAGTAAAATGGGGTTTGGGTATGGCTTATTAAAAAATTACGGCTAAAGGTAAAGTATAAATGGCGTTACCTATTAAATGAACTTAATTATCAATCACAAATTAAATATGAAACTTGAACTTAAAATTACAGACGAACAAGGCAATGAACATTTATACAATGTTGTGCGTAGTTCTGATGGAGAACCAAATAACTTAAATGATTTTATTTTAGATGCACTACAAATTAGTGAGGATAAAAGAAAATTACCTTTTATTATTACAACTCCAAATGGGAGTGAATATTATCCATTAATTAAAATGAAATATGAAAATTATGGATCATCAATATTAGGTGATAAACTGGAAGCATTAATCGTGAGGTGGTAATAAAATAAATTAAATATGTTTAAAAAAATATTCCTTATAATTATATTCTTATTAATCTATATAACTCCGATTAATAAGAATAAATTTTATTTACCATATAATAATATTAATCAAGATAATATTAATTATCAAATCCCGATTAATAAAACTACATTGTATGGCACAACTAATATTTGGTATAGAAAATAAATAAAATTATATGAAACAGTTAATAAAAGAATCAAATAAATGGTATGATTCCCAAAATGAATTAATTAGAATATTTCTATCATTTATTTTAATTAGTACCTTAACAATGCCAATGATAAATAATCCAAATATGTTAAATATTTTAATATTTTATTTTGGTATGAATATTATTGCTTTTTGGAGAATTTTTGGATTATACGTTTGGAAATAAAAAAATTTGTGCGTATATTGAACCATAATTCAAAACACAATTAGAAATGAATACAACAATCGAAACTGGAATGACAAAGGTAAAATTCTTTAAACATGAAAAGGATAATGAGGTTTATGCAGTCTTTATTGATGACGTTCACCCATATAATTACAATTTGCTTAGTGGATATGCCCATATTGGACAACATACAATGATTAATAGAGCCTATATCGCAGAATCAATTCATGCAAAAAAAGAAGAATATATGGATTTGTATAATGAATTGACCAATTTGGTTGGTTATAACCTTAAAGTTGAAAATATTGACTTTATCTAATTTAATTATGGAAGACCTATTTCAAAATTTAAACTTAGTACCTACACAGGTAAAAAATGTTTGTGAAAAATATTCATATATGTTTCCTAATGAAATTCCATTTAATGAATTAAATAACTTTTTAAATGAATTGGAATTATTAGGTTATACTTTTGAATATGGACTAGATTGCGTTCCGTTTGGCCTAAGACCAATTAAATAAATTAATTTGATTACGAAAGTAATTAGGTTGGTTGTGCAACCTTAATCTGAGGAATTTATTCACTCGGAAATATCTATTAATATATAGATAACACAACCAAAAATAGAATAAAAACACTTAAATCAATTAAATAAATAAAATAATGATAAAGTCACTTAAACAACTCAGAGAAAGAATCGAACAATCAAATGATGCATTCAATAAAATGACAGATGCAGAAAAAAGGGTTGAAATTGCAAGAGATACATTGTTAAGAATTAATATAAATAAATTTAATTTTAATCGAACATGTACCGTTGATGGTTTAGAAGATTATACTGATAGTGATTATGAAAGTGTTAAGGATATTATTAATACAAAATCAATTCCAGAATGTACCGTATGTGCAAAGGGTGCAATGTTCTTATCATATGTCGGTAGAGTAAATGATTTTATTATTGGTGATATTGATGATTTTAGTTGTAGTGATAGTTCAATCGTTAAAAAATTAAATGAAATATTTGAATTAGATCAAATGCATTTAATTGAAACTGCTTTTGAAACAAGTATTATTCATGATGATGAAATGGATAAACCCCTATATGCAGAATGTGAAAAGGTAAGGGAAATATATAGATCAAAATATTGGAATAAAAAAGACAGATTAAAATCAATCTGTAAAAATATTATCAAAAATAATGGCACATTCGTTCCACAAGATTTAGTTAATCCAAACGCAAGAATCAAATAAAAATGAATCAATTAGAATTAAATAAAATATTAGAAGACCATAAATTATGGCTGAATAATAAAGGTGGTAAACGTGCAAATTTAAGTAATGCAGATTTAAGTAATGCAGATTTAAGTAATGCAGATTTAAGTAATGCAAATTTATTTAATGCAGATTTAAGATATGCTAATTTAAGTAATGCAGATTTAAGTAATGCAAATTTATTTAATGCAGATTTAAGATATGCTAATTTAAGTAATGCAAATTTAAGAAATGCAAATTTATTTAATGCAGATTTATTTAATGCAAATTTAAGTAATGCATATTTAAGTAATGCATATTTAAGTAATGCAGATTTAAGTAATGCTAATTTAAGTAATGCAAATTTAAGTAATATTACTAAATTTCCAATTTATTGTAAATGGGATCATGGAATTACAAATGAAAATTTAATCCATATTGGTTGTGAAAAAAGAACAGTAGAACAATGGAAAGAATTCCTAAAATCCGATGAGGTAATTGAAACCCCAAGAGATACACAGGAATTTAAACAAATAACTAAAGTAATAAAAGCATATATTGCATATCTTGAAGATTAACATAACAAATAAAAATTAAATAAAATGAGTAGTACAAATAGAGGTTACGATAGACATAAAAGTGATTATTATGTCACACCACAAAAAGACATTGAAGAATTTATGTATCATTTACAATATACTGTATTAGATAAAGATACTAAAAGCATGGAAAAACTTGATTGGTTAGATCCTTGTTGTGGGGGTGATGCTGAAAATGAAGCGAGTTATATAAGTGTAATAAAAAGATTTTTCAATCCTTATAATATTTGTGGAATTGATATAAGAGAAGATAGTAGAGCCGATATTATTATGAATTATTTGGATTGTGAAAAAGAAAATATGAGTAACCACGATATTATAATTAGTAATCCACCTTTCTATTTGGCTGAAGATTTTATTACAAAATCATTTGAATTTGTAAATGATGGTGGTTATGTGGTCATGCTTTTAAGACTTAATTTTTTTGGAAGTAAAAAAAGGAAGCAGTTATTTGAAAATAATATGCCTGAATATTGCTTTGTTCATCATAAAAGAATTTCATTTATGAATGGTGCAACCGATAGTATTGAATATGCACATTTTGTATGGAAAAAGGGAAGTAAAAATGATTATTGTAAGACTTACGTAATATAATACATAACAAATAAAAATTAATTAAAATGGCATACGATAAAAGACATCCATACCTAACAAAAGAATTTTGGGAAAAAAATCAGTTCTGGGAAACTCCATTACACGGAAATAAAGAACAATATAGAAAAATGCATAAAAGAATCATGGATTCATTTAATAAAACTTCTAAAGAATAATATTATATACATTGTACTAATATTTCAATAATAATACAGTATATCTTAATTCTAAGAGACTTTCTTATAAAAATAGTATATTGTTATATAAATTATATTTAAACCCCTACAATGTACCCTAAATAAAGTAATATGGATAATATTGAATATAACTTAAATAATATAAATTAATATTATGATGAAGGAATGTCCCAAATGTAAAAATAAATATAATTTAGATAAATTCGATAAAATATCTAGTAAAGGATATTCTGTTTGGTGCATTGAATGTTACTTGAAAGAATATGGTGAGGAATATAGAGAATTAATAGGAATTAAATATATTAATAAAAAGGATATAACAAAAAAAGATAAGGATATTAATAAAAAGGATATTAATAAAAAGGATATAACAAAAAAGGATAATAATATTAATAAAAAGGATAAGGATAAAAATAAATCAAAATATACAAAAAATAATAAAAAAAGAAAAAAATATTGGAATGAATTTGATTATTATTCTGAAGAGGTAAGATTATTAACAGAACAAAATAAAAATAATATAAAAAATATAGAAAAAAGAAATTTTTTTACATATCATATAGATCATAAAATAAGTATAAAATACGGTTTTGATAATTCAATATCACCCGAATTTATTGCACACCCAACAAATTTACATATATTAGAAAAAGAATTAAATCTATTAAAAAATACAAGAAATATAATAGATCAAGAAAATATTTGGATTTGGTTATTAGTTAATCCAGAAATATAATATTCAATATATACAAAATATTCAATAAAATTAAATACAACACAATGCTCACAACTATTCTAATAATCTGGTTTTTACTAGGTATCCACTCATGCTATTACTTTATTAATGTATATACAGAAGAAAATGACTTTCCAATGTGGCTTTCACCTATTTTAATCATATGCCTAATCGCACCAATTATTACACACTTAGCTACTTTTATTGTATTCGATGAAAAAATGTCAGAAAAAATACTTATTAAGAAAAAAAGAAAATAATATTATCTTATGGCTAATTAATATTATTTGGTTTTTTTAAATTAAATAAAATAATATTTTTTAAACTAATCCAATACAATGTACTTAAATATACAATATACCCACTCATGGTTATAGGGGTAAGATTAATCCAATACAATGTACTTAAATATTGCTATCCTGATTATATTGGTTATATTATATATAGGTTGTATTGCTGTTCTGATTATATTATCGTTCTGAGTATATGGATTATATTATATCGGTTATATATTATTAATTGAATTATATTGTATATTTTTTTATATTATTCTATATATTTGATATCATAAGTATATTTAATTATATTTTTTTATATATTTGATATCATTTTAGTATCATTACGTATTTTTTAGTCAGATTTTTAAAAAATTTTAGATAGTATTTATAAAATATTTGTGGGGCTTACATTAATTTAATTAAAATAACATAAAATACATTTAAATGGGTTTTTGTATAATAAATCCAATTACACAATATTTACATACGAGATTTTTTTCATATATGAATTAATCCAATATAATCCACAATACATTACAATATAATCCAATTTTTTATATATAAACTCAAAAATCATTACTACTATTAATTCGTAGCAAAGTACTTTGAGTTACAGAGTAGTTTATAAAATAAACTTAAAAATAATTTTTTATTTACATATTTGTATATTATTTTTACAAAAAAAGGATAGAAATGGACAGGGTAATTAATAATTTTTGCAAGGAAGTTGGTATAACTGAGGATCAATTTTATGGTAGGTCGGTTATTACAGACAACAGAGGATTTAGGTATGTTGGGTATATTCCGAGTGGTTTTAGGGGTATTATTCACAATTATTTAGTCATGGATAATTTAAGGTATTTATCGGGTGATATATCGATTATAGTATATGGTGATATATTTCTAAATAATTTAGAATATATTATGGGTGATATTACATTAAAGTCATATGGTACGATTGATATATATAATTTGGGATATTTATCGGGGAATTTCAATTGTTTAGTCAGGGATAATTTAATTTTATATAATTTAAAGAATATTGATGCTAATTTTGATGTTATTGTTGGTGGTATTATAGATATTAGTAAATTAGAGAGTATTGGTGGGTATAATTTTAATATTATAGTTGGTAGTGATTTAGGTTTAGATAATTTAGTTAAGATTAATTCTAAATTCAGTCCTATTGTTGGTGGTGCATTATATTTAGAAAATTTAGGGGTTATTGATTCTAATTTTAGTCCAAAAGTTGGTATGGATATTATTTTAGATAGTTTAGAAATTATCAATTCTAATTTTAGTCCAGTATGTGGTTCGCATATAATCATGGAGAAGTTTAAGGATGTATATAATATTAATTTTAAACCAATTGTTGTTATTGATAAGGAATCTTTTACTGATGATACTAGAATATATTATAATGAAATTGTTAATAATTTTAATGATTATAAATGTATTAATTTTGATTATTATATTGATGATAATTTAGAGTATTCAATTTTTAATGATGGGATATATAAAATAGTTGATTATGATCATATATTATTAGGTGATTATATTAAAGATAAGTATTTTAGTGATAATATATGGGTAGAGGGATAGGATATTATTTAAATTTAGTTATTTTAATTGGTTTAATTTCATTTTGGTATTGGTTTATGATTGGTTTGAGGTTATATTTTATTGCTGAGTAGAGTGTTATTGAATCATATAATGAATAATCGTGTTTATAGTTTAATACATTATTATTAAACAGGATATCGGATAATTCTTGTTTTAGTGTATGGTGGCTATTGATAAAGTAATGGAAATAATTATAATATTTATTATTATTAATTATATCATTCATAATACCAACGATAGCATTTTTATATTCTGTTTTATATTTATTATTTAATATATTTAATAGTTCTGAATTATTTATATTTTTATGTAGGTTATTTATTTTAATATTTCTTATAAAGGCTTTTGGGTAGAGTGTTTCTAATATTTCAATTGCGTCATAATAATCAATTGCTTTAATTGTTTCATACCATATATTTTCGCCAATTTTAATTGATAGTTCAGCTGTATATTCGAATGTTTTCATATTGAATGGTTTTTTAAATATTTGTGACAAATATAGTAAAAAAATATTTGGGGTTTGGTTTTTTTATTTCGGAAAATTATTTGTATATTTGATCAATGAAAATAAAAACAAATTTATTATGACAAAGAGACTTACAGAGGTGCATCCATTAACAATTAAGTTAAGGGCATTAGAGAATTACATGGATGAGTTAAAGATATCTATTGAATGGAATGGTTATCATATGGTAATTAGGGATACTGAGACTAATGAGCATGGTATATATCGGGATTTAGACAGTGGTGAGGACATTAGTGAATTTCCTCATATTATGGAGAGTAAATTAATTAGATTTAGTTAATTTAAAATAAGTTAAATATTATGAAAATTACGTTTGATGAAATTCTTTCCGAGAGAGAAGGGTTACAATAGGTTATGTGAATTAATTAAGAGTGTAAAAAATGAGTTTATAGATTAAGTAATAATGAATAATAATGATTTATATATAACAATTCAGAAGAGAGTTCTTGAATATTGTGAGAAGATATCAAGGGAGGAGTTTATATTATTAACTACGTTCTTTGTATTTCAACCGAGTGGTGATAATTTAGATAAGTCATATATTAAAGATTTTGTGACTGAGATGGAGTGTTTGGATATATATCAAAAGCATATGGATGATTTAAACAACGAACCATATTTTTTAAAGTGTCATGGTAGTTCGCTTAAATTTATAGAGGATTTAAAAAATTCTTTATTGGTTGCGAGTTATAATTTATTAAAAAATGATTATATAAATAGGGATTTAAAATGAGTAAGATAGAAATATTAAATAAGACAAATGATATAGAAAGGGATTTCGAGTATATATTTTACAAGGGTGAGCAATGGAAGTTTTATGATAGTGGATTAACTAGAAATGTATTTGTTAATGAAGACAAGACTAAAGTAATTAAGGTTTTAATTAATTCAGATGGTATAAATCATAATAAACTAGAGTACGATATTTACAATGATTCGGATGATAAGAGTGAATTTGCGTTTACTGAGATATCGTCAGATAATACAATAGTTGAGCAAGAGTATGTAGAACCTATTAAGTTTTCGAGTAAGGAACTAACATTAAGGGAGATACTATTTGCAAATAGTTGTAGGGGTGAAGTTGGATGGAACAAAGAAAACAAGTTAGTTTGTTTTGATTTAGATGAGTACAAGAAATATTAGAAAAAATTCTGGGACAAATTTTCATTAGAATTTTTTGTTTCGGATTTTTTTTGTATATTTGATCAATGAAAGAAAACGGATTTGGTATATGACAGATATTGATTTATTAAATAGATTAAAACCAAAAGTTGGTATGGGTCTTATTTTATATGGGGTTTTGGTTGATGATATTGTAACTATGTTAAGTGATGTAGAAAAAACTCATAAGTGGAATAATGATTATTTTAATAAGGTTGAATTAGTAATAGATAAAATAAAAAATTATGGAAGCTGAAAATAAGAATGATTTAAGAATTCAAGGATTAACGGGTTGGGATTTTCCTGATACTGTAAGAAAGTGGGTTGATTATGATACTAAGTCAGTGCCAGAGGCTACGACTAACAATATGGTTGTGATGATGGATAAGATTAACGAGTTGGTTGAAACTGTTAATAAATTAACTGAGGTTAATAAGGGTTTGATTGATGCATTAAATAAGTAGAATAATGTATGAAATACTATAAATTTAAGAAAATAAAGGGTGGTGAATATCCAATAATTAGAATAACCTATAAAGATTCTTGGAATAGACATATTGATAGGGATATTTGTAAATGTGATAGTGTTGAAGGATTTTGGGTATTTATGGATAATGGTCAATTAACTCATAAATTTGAACCAATTAATACATTTTTTAATAATGATGATGATATTTATTTTGTAAATGGTGAATGATATGAAAACAAGAGAAGAGATTGAAGCACAAATTAAGAAACTCAAAGATCGTATATATATATTACGGCAGGAGGAGGATTATGAATTTGTTGATAATTCTAATGATATTTCACACTATGAATCAATGATAAATATTTTAAATTGGGTTTTAAATAAAAATAAATAATCTATATATGGATTTTAGATATTTCAGGGAGGTTGCGATAGTTGTGGTAATACTTATTATTGTAATTGTTTTGGTAATTGGTATCAGTTTGGGTATATTAATTAAATAATATAATTTTGATTGGATTAATAGATGTATCCATATTGGTAAATAAGTATAATAGATACAATAGTAATTCAATTGAATTGGATAAGATTTATAATTATTTGAATAAATATGGATATAGGTATTGTTTAATTAAAAATAATGATGTATATTTGGTTAATAAATGGTATTCATATCATGTGATTATTGATTATTTAAATGTGATAAAGAAATGAGTAAAGATAGTATAGTTGGTATTGGGTATATATTGGAATTATTGGATAGAGTTGATAGGGTATCTATTTCATTTAATGGTGGGTTTTCCAGTTCTGTATTTTATAGGACTGATAAATCTTATTTATTGGGTATATTCAATAAGGAGCAAGAAAGAATTGATTATAAATTAGTTTTTAAGTTTGATACATTTAGGGCTAATAGATTTATTGCATTAAATGATAGAAAATTACCTGATTTATCCGATGATAAAAATTTAGATTAAAATGAAATTAAGAAATTGTAGGAAAAGGGAATATATTTTTTTTCCTAGTGATGAAAGTTCATTGGGAAAGAGAAGTTATGTATTTAAGTCAAAAACTAAATTATATAATTTTTTAAACGGTCGTATTGCTGATTCTATCAATGGATTGGTAAGAGTATATGAGAATTATTTATCTAGTTGTTATTGGATTGCTGATTATGATGTTTATTATAATTACAAGCAATACAATTCGGGTGCTAAATTAAGGATTAACTTATCATTATTTGATAAGAATAAGTACAGGAAAAGATTATCTAAAGAAGATAAAAAATATTTTGCATTTTCCAATAGACGTATTGAATTAATGTCAAAGATTCAGGATGATATCAATAATAATCGAGGTATTGATAAATCGAATGCAAAGAATTTAGTCAAGGTATTTTACAAGAGTGGATTTAAGGATTTTGATTTAGAGACTTCTGAAAATAAGGAATATATTTTATATAATATTGAAAATGGTATTCCGTTTAGTTATTGGTCTGACAGATGTGGGTATGTTAGAATGAAAGCAATTATTGAATATTTTAAATTAAATAATATTATATTGTTATGAATATTAGATTAAATAATTGGTATGAGGATATTAAAAATAAAGATATTATATATCCTATTATATCAGTTCCAGAGTTACCATTATCTAAGAATATTATTCAAATTAATTGTGAAAGTACATTTATTCAATGGTTAAAAGAATTAGTAAATATTTATGGTGATGAAGGTTTTATTAAGTTAAAGTATTTTGAAAATTCGGATGTGGAATATTCAATAATTAGAATATATAACTTAAAATATATTGATGATGTTTTTAGTAGGTAAAATTTTTTTTGAAATATTGGGATAATATTTTTTTATTATCCAAAATTTGGTTATATTTGATCAATGAAACAAAACGGTTATTGATTATGAAAAGGGAGTACGAATTATTGGGAGATTTTCTAAGAAATAAATTCCCTGATAATAAATTTATTTGGGATGAAAATTCAAAGGGTTGGTATTGTCGTGACAAAGATTTTTTGACTAAATATTCTAGTGTTTATATCTTTTATGATGAAAAATTTAAATCTACTATTCGAAGCAAGTTTTATAAATATCTTGTATCGACTAAAAATACAGATTATACAACACTACGTTTATTAATATTAGATGATTTTGAATTTGTTGGTTTTACTTTTGATTAATTAAGTTATGTATAAAAGTATTAATGAATATTTGGATGCAAATTCTGAGCATTATAAGACAATATTAGTTTTATCAAATAAATTTGCAATTGTTAAGCCAAGAATTGAGAAATGGGTAAATGGAAAAAACATTGGTTTTGGTTATACTGATGATAATATTATAATTGGTTTACATAATAATAGGGTATTATTATATTGTGTATCTAATCATATTATTGAGAGGAATATTAATTTACCTGACATATCATATTCAATGTGGGATTTTGAGTATAAAAGTCCAAAGAGGTATGTAACAAAAAAAATTATTACAAAAAATAAGAGTGTAAGAAGATCATACAGAAAGTTAAAAAAATTATTGGAATTAAATAATATTTACGATAAAAATAAATGAGTTAAAATAAAATAATATGGAGATTGTTGATAATTTTTATAATAAGGTATTGAAGGAGATTGATTCTATTTATTTTCCAGATGTAAAATATTACATGGATGATAGAAGAACTATGAATATTCATAGGATTATGGAGCATTTTAATAATGGGTGTGTAACTTATGACAAGATGATTAAGATTGTTGCAAAGAATTGCAAAGATACAGAATTTAATATAAATAAGATAGTTAGTAAATATATTGTAAAATTTTAAATAAAGAAAATTATGATTATAATAATAATGAAATTATTTGTAATGATTGGATATTTTATTAGTAGTTTATTTTCATTAATATTTACTGGTAGGTTAGCTACGGTTAGTCCATATAGACTAATGGATGATCCATATATTAGTAATTACTTTCAAATATTTAAAAATGTATATAAGAAGGAAAATTCAATTGGTTATGTATCAGAGGAACTAAAACGGAGAATTATAAATGATTTTATTTATGATATTAAATATAGTGAAATTGAAAAAATAAATAAATCGGATATTAAACAATATTTAAAAGAATTAAATAATAAATAAAATGAAGAATAATATTACATATTTTATATTTGCGTGTGATGAATTAATTGAATCATTAGTGGATATTAATAATTCAATTACTGATGTTATTAATATTATTGAAGAAGAAGGACATTCATATACACTCTATGAGTATAATCCAGAAATTGATAGTCCTGCTATTATATTACATAAATTTATTATTAGTGGTGAAGAAGAATATTCAACAATAACAAAGGAAGAATTCAGGAGATTAAGTAATGGATAAATTAAATTAATAAAAAAATCTTGGAAATTTTCTGAGATTTTTTTGTTTTCATGTTTATTTTACCTATATTTGATCAATGAAACTTTAAATGATATAAGAAATGACAACACAGGAAGAAATAGTTAAGGTTCAATTAATTGTAAATGAACTAAATGAGGTTTTAAAAAATGAGTTTGAATTTGTTGATTCTGTTCAAATAAATGATTGGGGAGATTTTGGTAATTTCAGTATTTTTATAAATATTGGTTTACAATATAAATATCGGGGTGGTTTGTATGGTAAGGGTGTTGCTCAGAGAATCAAGGGTATTTGTAATAGAAAGTTTAAAGAATATGGTGGAATTTTAAGGGATATATACTTTCCAGAAGCAGTATATATTACTTCATATGGAATTAATTCATTTCATTTTTATAGGAGTAATTATATTTCAATTGATTTAGATTTCAGAGTTTATAATAAACAAACAAATAGTTTTAATTAAAAGTTATGGAAAATCCTATTAAAGATATTGATTGGGAAATGTTAAGGGAACAAAAAAATATGTTATTGGATATATATGATTCAACTAACAGTAAAAAAACAAAGGATTTGGTACTTGGAATAATTTATTTATTTGATAATATCCAAGATTATGCAGTTGATGTTTTAAATATTGATGAAAGTAAAGTATTTGTAGAAGATGAAAGTAATAATTGAAATGGTTATTGATAAATGTGGTGATTGTCCATATTGTTTATATGGTGGTACTTCTTGGAGTGAAGATGTTTTTATTTGTAAAAAAACAGAAAATGAAGTGAATACTGAAACAATACCCACAACTTGTCCATTTATTGAAAAAACATTAGATAAATTAGTAAAATGAAAAACGATAATATATATTTATTATTTGGTGAAGATTACGTTATTAATCTAATTTGTAATATGGAAAATACGATTGACGATGTAATTGTTGAAATGAATGGTAATTATGATTTTAAATTATATGTTTATAATCCAAATGTTGATGGTACTCCCGTATCCATTTTATTTAATTTTGTTAGTTCGGGATATCGAAATTATATTACATTAAGTGAAACTGAGTATATTAAATTAAATAAATTATGAAAAAGCATAGATTTACAATTGAATTAGAATTTGAGGATAAAATTTCTACTGATAATGAAATATCGGAGATATGTATTAATATTTTAAATACATTAGTACATGCTACAAATACTTCGGGTTTAGTTCCAGATGATTCTGAAACTTTTACAAGAAAAATTACAGTTGAAAATGATATTATTAACACAAAAATTGAAAAGGAATTATGTTAAAAATTAACGATGTTGTATATAATAAAAGATATAATACGATTGGAATTGTATTAGATATCTTTGATATGGGTGAAGCTAGGACTGATGCTGATGGTGTTGTATATTTGAGTGATTTAAAGATTATTAAATCAAAGGAGGATTATTTTAAGATGATCAGAATTATGGGTTGTAATGTTGCACCTAGTACGGAAAAAAGAATTTTAAATGAATTATTGGTTATCCATGATGTTGAAAAACTATAAAAACAATTTAATTAAAATAGCAGAAAGTAAATATAATACATTTTGGTATGTAATATATATTAATAATGTTATGCAAGGTGGTCAGGAAAGATCAATTGAATCAGGTATTGAATATGCAGAATATTTGATTGAAGATGCTATATCTATTTTATCTAAAATAGATCAAGATACAGTTATTGATAATGTTTGGGAGGATTATTTAATGACAAAGGATAATATATCAATATTGGATAGTTTAAAATTATTAACAGGATATAGTACATATGCTGAAATTTTAACTATGTATGAAGGTTTTGAAATAGGAGAATTTTTAAAACGTTTTAAGTAATTTTTTTAAATATTTTTTAAAATTTCTTTGATTCTAGTTTTTTTATTCGTAAATTTAACCAATGAAACAAACGGTTATTACAATGAAGAAGATATTTGATAAAGAAAACAATAATTGTGTAATTATTTCAGTTGATTTTAATGAATCAACAACTAATTGGTTTACTGGTAATGAGCAAGAAAAGGGATATTGGGGATATTTCAGTATTGGAAAAAGAACTGAATTTGGTTCGGTAAGAGTTATACCAACCAATAATACCAATTTCAGAATCTTGTTATTTCCTACAAAAAGAAGAAATAAGAAAAAAGAAATGGAATTATTTAATTTGATTGCTACTAATCAAATTTCGGATTTAGTTTATAACGGTGAAAAAAATAAAGTATATAAATTAATAAAATAATTATGAAAAATTTTAAACATAAAGTTGAGGTGGATTTGCTTGATTTTATTCAATTTGAATTAACAGGTAAAGAAAAGAAGAGATTAACTGAATATTTATTCTTTGAGGAATTAACTACAGAACAGGGAAATAAACTAATGGTTAAAATCATTAAAGATTTAATTGAGTTTGAAAAAGATCGGGGTGGAAAAAAGAAGGTTATTAAGTTACTTAAAAAACTAAAAAAATATTTTCATGAATTTGAATATTAATATTACATTAGATAAATGGGGTTTGTTTGAGCCATTTGATGGGGAAAACTTTTCCAGTGATTTGAGGTTTTTGTTTTCAAGAGATAGACAAAAGAACTATGATTGGTATATTCAAACCAAAAAAATTAGTTTAACTGAATATATTGTATATTATGTACCAACTAAAAGGGAATTAAAATATTATCCAGATAAGGGTGTACGTAAAATTTATGTAACAGATTGTTTAATTAAACAATTTTTGAAAGAAAATAATTATAAAATTGGTATTTGGGAAATAAATACTGAAATTGATGTAATTGAGATAGATGATTTTATTTGGTATTATTTGGGATTGGCAGAAAGTTGTGGAATTGAAAGTACAATTAACTTAAATAAATCACAAAAAAGAATGGAGATTGAAAAAAATATTGAAAAATTTTCCCAATAATTTTTTTTGTTTGGAAATTTTATTTATATTTGATCAATAAAACGAACAAGGATATGGAAAAGGTAAAAGTGGTTATTGAAATTAGTGGTGGTAATTTGCAGTCGGTTGCAAGTAATAATCCAGATTTAGAATTTATTTTAGTTGATTGGGATAATATTAAAGCTGGTGATGATTTCCCCGATTCAAAAGTAGATTCATATGGTTTGGATTATGTTTTTGAAAATGTTGATAAATATTTAAATAAAATAAATAAATAATATTGGTTATGGAAGATGTATATGGAAAATTGGTTGAGTTATATGAACCAAAAAAACAAATTAAAATTGTTTTAAAAGAACCAAAAATCTTAATTCCATTTTGTGGGAGAGTTAAAACAAATAAAAGATACAATGAAATGGGTGAATTAGTTGGTTATACACTAACTAGAAAACCCAAAAAAGAGTATAAATTATTTTTATATAAATCAACTAATGGTACTATTTGTCTTTCAAATAAAGCGAGTAGGGTTAGGAGTGTTTATCCACCATATGTTTTATTTAATGATTCTGACGTAGAATCAATTGAAGTGGTAAAAAAGGTAAATAAAAATATTAATTGGGATGTGAAAAACCGTGATTATATTTTAAATAACCTACATGAAAATATGTGGGATAATATTAAAAATGAATTGAAGCTAGATAATTTCAATGAAAAGAGTTATATTAGAGAAAATTCAGGGAGAAAAATAAAAACAGTTTCAATTAAAAGTATTTTTCCTAAGTGGGTTTTGGATGCCGTTAAAGATGCAATTGAAAATAAAAAAGATTTTAGATATGCAATTAACGGAGTTAAAAGAGATAAAAGTATTTCAATTAAATTAGGTGAAGATGGTATTTTAAGAGGTTGGTATAGTTCTGAGTTTTCAGGTTATGGTAACGGTGCTTATTATTTGTTAATTAATCCAAATACTGCAATTTTCGCAGAGTATGACTAAATATCTTATAAAATGAAAGGTGAAAAATATAAAAATAGATTAGAAGAAATTGATATTCAATTACAGATTTTAGAAAATAGTGTAATTGATATGTTAAAATATGAAATTTCGAAAAGTGATAAATATTCGAAGCATATTCAGGGTGAAAAAATATTGGAAGTTGAAGTTTTTAATTATGAGGAGTTATGTAATTATGAGGATAATTTAATATTCATTGATTCAAGAGGATACCAATATTTCTTATTCGATGAATGTACTATACACGATTTAATTGATATTTTAAACCAATTGTAAAATGAAAAATTCAAAAATTGAACATTTTCTAAAAAAAGAAAATGAAGTATTAACGGAAATTTATAGAAATTTAAATTACTTTCACAATGGTAATTTAGATGAAAGATTAATGTTTATGGAATATCCGAGTAAGGTAAAACCAATTATGAAATTTGGTTTAATTAAACCATATAATACTGAAACTCCAAAACAATTAAATTGGTATAGTTTAACCGATAAGGGTAAATTATTTTTCAAAAGATATTTAACTAAAAGTAAGCTATCGGAGGAAATTAATTTTAAAATTTTCAACGGTGAGTATGTAAAACAATTTAATAAAAAATTAATCAAATAATATTATGGATACTGCATTTGAATATATCTTAACTAAGATAAATGAAAGATTAAGAATGGATATTGATTTAATACCATTGGCGGATGATATTATAGTGAATGATCCTGAGTTTAATAGATTAAATACCCTAAATAAATTAGGTTTTTATCTATCTAGTGATGATTTGGAAAATGATTATGATGAACTAATTAAAGCGAGTGAAGATGGTTTAGGTGATTCATATGCAAGAGATTTTGTATCGGTTTGGGAACCAATTGAACATTTTACAGTTGATGAGATTTTGGATTTAATTTGATTAAATTATTTATTTTTTTACTATACTTTTTTGGTTTTCCGATATCCTTTCGTATATTTGAGTATTCAATGAACAAAAAACAATTATTATGAGATTTGATTTATTAAATGTTAGAAATGCTAAGACAATTAAGGGTGAAAAAAAGGGTTATAGAACCTTTATTCTTTATTTGATTCCTCATAGAGGTAATGGCAAGGGTGTTAATCTTTGTCCAATGGCGACAAATGGATGTGTTGATTCATGCCTAAATACGGCAGGTATGGGTGTATTTCCAAGTGTTCAAAAAGGGAGATTAAAAAGAACACTACTTTTTATCGAGAACAGAGAATATTTTTTAACTAGATTAGTTTTTGAAATTGAAACTGCAATTAAATTAGCTAAATTAGATAATATGATTCCAGTTTTCAGATTGAATGGTACAAGTGATATTCAGTGGGAGAATATTAAAGTTAAGGGAGATAAAAATATTTTTCAGTTATTTCCAAATATTACATTTTATGATTATACCAAAATTGCAAATAGATATAATAAAAACTTACCAAAAAATTATCATCTAACATTTTCATTTAGTGGTGAAGTTGATTATTATTCGGGTAGAATTATTCAACTAACTAAAGATATTTTAGAAACTGGTAATAATGTTTCGGTTGTATTTAGAAAGAAATTACCCGAAAAGTTTCTGGGTTATAAAGTGATTGATGGTGATGCTGATGATTTAAGATTCACTAATGAAAGTGGTGTTATTATTGGTTTGAAAGCGAAGGGTGACGCAAGATACGATGAAAGTGGTTTTGTAATTGATTAAATTAATAATGAAATGAATAAGTTTATTAAAATATTAAAAAATGATATTCCACAATTTGATTGGGATTTTGGTAGTAATAGTATTGATTCTATTTTTGGTAGTGCCATAATTGAACCATACGAATTTAGAAATGAATCAAAGGACTTCTGTATTAATGGAAATAAATATATTTTTATTTCGGATGTATTGTATGGGGATAATCCCGATAAATCATTTAGATATTGTATTTGTTGGCAAAAACAATTGAAGAGATATTATAGAACCAAAAAATTTCATGAGATTGAAATAAATAAAATATACGTTTCTGGTAAAACAGTTGATGAAATATATGATAAATTAAAGAATCATAAAGATTTTTATCAATTTATTGTAGTTAAATAATATTATTATGAGAAAGAAAGTGATAAAAAAATCCAAAATGGGTAAGGGTGAAATTCGATTGTTGGATGATGGTACATATTCATATATTGATTTTATATATGATAATGATGAGAATCATATTTTAAAATCGACAATGAAAACTGTAATGGAAATGTATTTTGATTCAATTCAATATACAGATGAAAGGGAAGATGCTGTTCAATTTTGTTATAAACACGATGATCAATTTTGGGTGTATTTCGAGTATGTATATAAAGATAAATATATGCACGAAATGAATATTAATCTAAGAACATATTCAAATGAAGAAAAGAACGAAGCAATAAAGGGTTTTTATGGTTCAATGGATGAAGTTATTGAAACATATGGTGATGGGTCAGATCAAATAATTGCGGAATGTATTTTTGAAAATTCAATATATTAACAATGTTATGGATAAGAGAGAAAAATTAATTGAATTACTTGAAACAGTAAGATACACAACAAACGACATTGAAAAGGTTGCAGATTTAATTATGAAATTATTTAATAATAAATAAAAATGAATATAATAAATAAATCAGAGACAAATAAGGAAAGGGAAACTCATATTACGATAATTGGTAATATAAAAAATAGACATGTTAAATTTGTATATACGTGTCATAATGCAGTAGAGATTTCCAATTTTGAATTATTCGATGGTAATAAATGGAATAAAATATTAACAATGTTTGATATTGGATATATTCCCGATTCTAATACTTATATATCCTTAAATAAAGAAGATAGAAAAGCAAAAGCATATGATATTTATGAGGCTGGTTTAAAAATAGTAAAACAAATAATTTAAATAATATGACTACGTTAGAAAAACTAGATTTAGCATATTCTTTGATTAAAAAATCGGAAGAGATATTAAATAAAATTAATAAAGATATTGAAAACGATTCATTAAATAATTATTATGGATATACTATTAAAATATTGGTACAAGAATTAAATATAATTTCCGACAATAGCAAGGGATATTTAACTCAAGATAAATCTATAATGGATATTATTGAATCAGAAGGTGATAAATGGGAGGATAATTCAACTGATGATGGTCAGGATTTTGAAGATATTTTAAACACAATTATTTAAATAAAATAAATTATATTATGAAAAAACAACAAAACACAATTAATATGTTACTTAACTTTATTGGTAAAAGTACAAAAATTGAGGAGAAAGAAAAGGTTGTATTATTAACAAATGCATTTTTTTCTAAGGGCGATAACAAAGAAATTCCAAGCTTCGAAGCTTTAAAAATTTCAAGTATTGATATAAGTGAATCAGATGAGGAGAAATTATCGGTTACAATTGTGTTAATTGAAGCTGGTTTACTGGTTGGTAAAGATGGTAATGTGATTAAACAGTTGGGTGGTTTTCTATCTAAGAAATTAGATAAGAAAGTAAGAATTATTGTTGAAAAAACAACTGATTTAATTACCGATGTGAGTTTATCATACGATGATAGTTTTTAATTACTATGGAAAAAAAAGAATTAAAAGATGCTAATTGGTTAATGAATAAGGCAGAAGAATATCAAGATAGATATATAAATGCTGAAAAATTTATTCTGGATATATTAAAAATGTCTTGGTATAAAAGAATATTTATTTTGGATAAATTAATTGTTAATTATATTAAAAAAATTAAATAAAAGAGTAAAAAATCCTGCAAAAATTTGTGGGATTTTTTTTGTTTTTTGTTCACAATGTGTTATATTTACTGATACAATGTTCAACCAAAAAATATAAATGACAATGTTAAAAACTTTCAATGAAATTAAAGGACAGGTTTTCGATATTTCGGGTATCGATAACCCAAATGATTATCTATTCGATAATAGATGTAATATGCTTGGTGTTTATTATCCAACTGTTAGAAAAGAATCAATAGAATTTAAAAAGGGCGAAACATACGATATTAATGATATTGAGAATTTTTCTATTGAGAATAATTATAAATTTAATCAATTGGGTGGTAATAATTGGTTTTCTGGTAAAATTTTTATTACATTGGAAAACCCCGAAAATAGATATATTATTAGTTTTATATTAAACAAAGATTATGTATTTGAGTGTATTTATAACGATTTTGAATAAAGTAACATGAATAAGGTATTTCCAAATGGTTTTCGAAATTGGGCAGAGACGCACCATGAAATTGTATCTATGATTACATTAATGATGGATAATGACAATTATCCCAAGAAATTAGAAGATACTCAAATTCAACATGGTTCTGGTGGTATATGGGATTTATGTATTGATCTTACAGATAAATTTGAACTAGAGAATAAAGATAGGGAATGGGATGGAGAGTATTATGAAGAGATTGAAAATTTTATTGAAAAAGAAATAAATTAAAAGATATGGAAACTTATATTGTAACTTCTGATAATTTAGATATTGTCAAATTCATTAATCATACGGTTTTTGATATAAAAGTAAATGATTTAATGAATGACGATGAAATTATGTTATCTATTAATAGGACTGTGATTAATTTTCTAATTAATTACAACTTTAAAATGGATGAAAATACCGTTGGTATTATGAAATTAAATGATTTTATTGATTTTTATAATGGCTCAACACAACATTTAAAAAGTTTTGTTAAAAATATTGGACATATTAAAATAAATAAAATATAATGGAAAGTAAGAAATTAAAACCAATTGATATTATTGAGGATACTCTGAAATTTTATTCAGTTAATCCACTGGAAAGAAGGTCTATAACTCTTGCTGGTACATGTTTATATTCGAATAATGGTAAAAAATGTGCGGTTGGAAGATATATGAAAATTGATTTTAATAACAACTATCATTTAAATGTTGAGTCCATATCGTCACTATTGGAATCATATGAGATTGATCGTTTATTGGATGATAAAGTTTCACATATTAAAAATATACATTTTTGGAGTGATTTACAATTATTACATGATATTTCTAGTCATTGGTCAGATACTGGTATAACAGAAGATGGTATTGAATATTATGAGTACTTAAAAGACAGATATAAAGATGAATAGGGTTATATACGATAGATCGGAGATTAGGGATATTGCAAGTGAATATGGACTTGATGTTATTGAAACAACAACTGGTTTAAATGGATATCCAAAAGATTTAAAATTGGCAATTACTGGTTTTGAAACTTTTGAAGATGCAAGGGACTTAGGAGATAGTATGGGTTTTGATTTATGTACTTTTCATAAAAAAAGTGGTTGGGATTTGTGGTATAGAACTAATTTATTATCATATAAACCATTAATGCCAAGTGCTGATGATTTTGGTGATGATTATAATAATTATTATAATAAATATAATGACATTGATGAATTTTTTGTTCAAGAATTTAAGTCTAGTTTTGTTGTTGATAATTTTGATACAATTCATGATATTAAAATTGAGATTGTTATAATCGAGAAACTATATAATGAAATTGAAAAATTGGCGGATGATGAGGTTTTAATTTCTGATGGATATAATCATTATGTTTTTAAAAAGGAATTAACACATTATTCATATGATACGAACGATTATATTATTGGATTAATTAATTTATAATATTATGAATACAGAAATTAAAAAGTTTGAAATATTTGTTAATGGTAAGCTAAGATTTATTAAGAACAATGTACGAGATAAGGAAATAATCAGAAAGGAATTGATTAAGAAAGGGATTGATTTTAAAATTAAAGAACATAAATTATATTAAAATTTTAAAAATCAATAATATGTTAATACCAAAAAAAGTATATAAAATATTATATGAATATTCTATTGATGAATTAATTCAATTTAATAAAGAATTGGAATTTTACCATAATACATTATCTAATATTTCAGATGTTGAATTGTTGGTAAAAAAATATGAGAAAATTAGAAAACGGATTTGGTTTTCCACATATGAAAAATTAGCCAATATAATTACATTAACATATCCATTAAACGACAATTATTTAAAATTTAGTATCAATTGTATTAAAAATGCAATGCAGGATGTTTTAGATGAAAAAATTGGTAGAATTATAATAAAAAGATTATGAGTAAAAATTTAATACAGTATAAATTAATTAAAGAATATCCAAATTCACCCAAAAAGGGTACGATACATTACTATATCGATGAAAATGATTGTAGTGAGGATTGGTTGGGTACAGATATTTATAAATTATATAAGGAATATTGGGAATTTATTGATCCGAAAAATAATAGAGATTACGAAATTTTGGGTTATTATACGGATTCAAATAATATTTCAAAAATTAAATCAGTAAAGAGATTAACAGATTGTGAAGTTTTTAAAGTTGGTGAATATGTAGAATGTTGGAATGGTATTTTCCCAATATCGGAGATTTTTATCTACAAAAATAAGGTTAGATTTTTTATGGATTTTCAAAAAAAGAATATGTCCGATAAAAGTTCATCATATACATTGTACAATATAAAAAAGGTATCTAAGTTTTTCACAACTGATGATGGTATGGATATTTTTAACCCTGAACAAATTGTTTATATTGTTGGGGATGATTTTATTGTTAGAAGAATAAAAGCAGTAAATCTTTTACATGAAATAAGATCGAATGAAAATTATAGAACAAAAAACAAAATTTTTTATGATGAATTCCTTGCAGAGAAATATGTTAAACCACATAAAAGAATATATTCAAGAAATGATATTTTACGTGTTTTTAATGCATGGTATTATAGTGACGATCAAAATTTGACGGCAATAAGATTTATGAAATTACTTGAAAATTATGAAAGAAGATTATAAAAATGGTTATGTTGCTGATAATAATCGGTTTTTACAAAGATTAAAAGGAATCTGGGATGTTATTACAAGAAGAAATTTTATATTAATAACATATAATTTGGTTGATACCCCAAATGGTGTTGCAGTAAAAAATAAAATGGTTGTTAGAAGTGATTATAATGTGTATGCTGATATCGCATCAATACAATTAGCAAAGGAAATGTTGGAAGATCGAGCAAAAAAATTAAACAAATGAAATTATATTATTGGGGTACTGTTTTCCATAAAAGATATTTTGGTAAATGGTACGATGGATATACTGGTTTAAGTGTTTTTGGGGCTGATTTCATGGGCTTAAGAATCAATGATAACATTGTACTAACAAATCCTAGAGAAGACCTTAGAACGAAAAGACAAGTTTTAATATATATAACAATTCTATTCGCATACATTGTTATTAATTTATTTAACATAACAAAATCGAGATATGGAGGTTTATATTATTTGTGTCATGGAAATTCTAAATGGTATAATGGTTATAGTGGTTTAAATATATTTGATAAAAAAATACTGGGAATATCAATAAGTACTTCTAGTATATGGTTTTATATGTTTGGTTTATTAATTTCAATTGATTGGTTTGATGAAAAATAAAGTAATAATTGATAACGTTTTAAAGAGGGTGAAAGGTTTACCAGAAGAAGAGTTACCTGTTGATACAACAATTAGATTTGTACTTGGTGATTGTGAATTATCATGTTCTATTGTTGATAATGAGTTGAGGATATATAAATTGGGTGGTGGTTTTAGCGAAGTGATACAAATAATACCATCATCAAGTAATGTTATTAAAATTAAATAAGATATGGTAGAAAAACTTGAGTTTATTGATGAATTTCTGACAAGATGTGAAGATTGGATGCATGGTCAAGATGGTACTGATGTAACAATGTGCAGAAAATATATTAACGAAATTTTAAATCAGTTAGAAACTAAAAATATTGATATTTTTGTTGTTGAGGGGATATTAGAATCATATGGTATTCCTGTATTTAACACAGAAAAATTAATATATCAAAATTATATAGAATATTTATTCAAAAATTATACAATTTATATTGATCATATTAATTTAAATAAATTTACGATTATTGATAATAGAATTAATAATACAACGACACATAGTAATATACGATCATTATATATTGCAGAATATATTATAAATGAATTAAAAAATTTAAATTTAATTTAAAAATGGAAAAATATATATTATCCAGCAACTTATATAGTTTAATTTCAATTGCTAAAAAAGTTTTGGAAGAGGAAGAAAAAAAATATGGTGAAAATTTTAAATCTGGATTAAGATATAATGCAGAATATATAATGGATGCTTTAAGATCAAATGAGAAAATAATAATAAAATAACGATGAATGTAATTGAATTTACAGTAACAAAAATACTTTCAATCCCATATTGTGAATATGATAGGTGGTGGATAAAAGTAAAAGATAGTTCTCACGGAGTAGAATCTGAACATACTTTAATGTTTGATACTGAGGAAACAGCCAGTAAAATAAATGTTGGATATATGTTTCTTGCTTAATTATAAACATTTAATAAGAAAATGACTGTATTTGATTTGGCTTGTTTACAAAACGGTGAATTATCAGCAGCTATTATAAATGAATTTGTCGAGGGAATGTCTTTCCAATTAAACGGATTCACATACAATGTTCACAAAGTAAGTAAGTTAAATAAAGTTAAAGATTCGATAATTGTTAAAAGACAAAGAATAACAATTAAATCAGATTTATATAAGAAAAATATTATCGGATATTTGGTTTACTTTAGAAATGGGAATTCACAATACTATGGCAATGATTTATGGGATAACTTTTCAAGAGATATCGAAGGAATTGTGAATGTGGATTTAATAAATATTGAAAATCCCTTGCATGATAAATCTTTTTTTTATAAATTAGCAGAACGAAATCTTCAAAAAAAATTTAAATATATTATATGAAAATTATTGACAAATTAATTATTATGGCATTAGGGATTGCCTTGTTACATAATGTGAACTGGGAAATACCATATTTACCCGTTTTGGGTTTATTAGCAATTACATATTCTGTAATTTATTTAATTTTTAAAGGTATTGAAGATGATGAGTAAAAAATATACAGAAGTACTTGTAGGTAAATTTGATATTACAGATATCGATTTAGAATATTATTATCCTAATAATGATGATAATAGGGTTGAAATACATTCCCCGAATAATTATAATGATATTCCACCCCCAAGAATTGATGAATTAATTGAAAAATTGACAACATTAAAAAATAAGGGTGCGGAAAGAGTTTACATTGATTCACATATAGATCATCATGGTTTTTATTTTTATGGGATCAAATTAATGGATTATGTTCCAAAAAAGATAAAAGCATGGGTTGTTATTAAGGAATCCCCATACTTTAAAGTTGGTGAAAAATACATATATGATGATAATTTTGGCGAATATTATTCATTAGACAATAAACGTAAAACAACGAAATTTAATGATTTCAAAAACTTTCCAGAATTATTTGAAGAAGTTATTTTAGAAATTTAAATATAGATAAATGTTTGATGGAATAGAAGATTATAATTTAGACGGAACACCCAAAAAGAATTATGGATGTGTGGTTATTATTTCCATTGGTATTGGATTAATTCTTTTTGGGATTTTGATTGGGTATTTGATATTTTAATTTTATTACATATATTTGTTGTTATGGGTAGTATTTTAACATTAGATAATTTAGAAGAATTTAAAAACAGATTCAACTGTAAAATGAAATTACTTTTTGGTGTGAATGATTGGATAAAACATTCTAAATATAATTTAACTGACTTCATAGGAAAAGATATTGAAGAAGTTGAAAAAGTAATTTCACACATAGACAGGGATTGGGAGGAATAATATTACCCATAACGGTAAAGGCTATGAATAGTGCGACTTAATATATACAAAACTTAATACAATGACTGAATTAGAAACATACAAAAAGGCTTTAGAGAAAATATCTAAATATGGAATAAAGCCTACATCTGAAACGAAGATGCAAAGAATAAAAAGGTTAAAGGCTATTGCTGATAAAGCATTATTTATAGCCAATGTTGTAAATAACGATAGTGACGTTTGCCCTAATGGTAAAGACTGTAAACTAATAATGTTCACTTCGGATTTAGACATCTGCCAAAAATGCAACCAAACTTTTGATGGCAAATGATTTACAACGGCTCTCGGCTATATTTAGTGGCGTATTAAATAGTAAAAACTTTAAATAACAGATAGAATGAGTAAAGAAAACGAAAACTTGAATGAGGTTGAAAAATCGGCATTGAATATAGCCGATGTTATACGCAATGCTTATAAGGCAGGTTATGAACAGCGTGTTATCGACCAACTACAAGCAGCTTTAGATGGCGAATCATTAGGTTCACATTACAATAGTGATAAACTTGAAAAACACGCTGACCGATATGTTTCAAAGCATTGCGTATAACGGCTACGGCTATGTTTAGTGCCAACTTAAAAAACGATAATTATGAAATATGAACTAAAAAGAATTGAACACCCGAACTTTCAAGTTGACGAGGACTTGGCATTAAATATAGCCAATGTTACCCAACGTTTATTTGATGAAGTTCGCAGGCTGGAAGAAGAACTATTTACAACTGCTTTACGAACTATGGCAGAACCCCCTATCAAAGGCGAAATAACCAAAGGTAAGCTGCGATGGCGTGGTATTCGATTGATAAGGCAACAAGTAGGATTGGATTGTTACAGTTGGCTTGAGCAGAGAGGGAAGCAGATTAGTCCGAAATTTCACATAGAATCAAAGTTGCCTAACTTAAATGTTGGGTAACGTTAAAATGTATGGTGACGTGGCTGCCTCCGAACAAAGCCACATAGTTCCAAAACTTAAATAAAATTAAATATGAGTACAAAACATTCAAAAACCGAGCAGCCATGCACTATACATAGTGTTAAGGCGAGTTTTTTATGCGATGTTTGTGGTGAAGAAAAAACAGGTGAAAAACACAAAATGTATGATGAGAATTGGAATTTTGAAGGTTGCTACGAATGTAACGACTGTTTTGAAGAAAAAATGAGGGGACAAATGGGCGAGTATTAAATTCGCCTTAACGGTTTGTATAAAAATTGAAGCGTGTAAGTACGCAAAAACTTAGAGTAAAGAAACTATATTAATTAACAAGCAAAAGCCTTATAAACAGCCTAATAATAGCTTTTGTTTTTATACTTTGTTAGGCAACGTTATTATGATTGAACAAATTAAATTGCTTGGACACCACTACGAAAATAAAACAGCAATTGAAATACAAAACGGACTATATGTATGCGAAAAAGGAAACAAGTTAGTAGTAACTGAGAGGGCTGTTTGTATGGCAGATATACACTATTTTGAAAAGAACCCTAAAGAATCAATACCAGTTAACACAATAGTAAAGGTTAATTACTGCTGGGCGAACTTTGAAGGTAGATATGTAAATGTAGAATACAAAGGTAAAAATTACGATATAAAGCCCTCGTATTTAAAGTACGAAGCTAATGTTGCCTAACGGCAAAGTATATGACACGTAAAACGAGCGATTTTAACAACTAAAATTTAATAAAATGGAATGGATTTCAATTAAAGAACAAACCCCGCCCAAAGATGGAACACGAATACTCGGTGCGAGATGGAATAAACACTTTAACGTTTGGGATATTGGTGTGATTAAATGGACGGACGGAACTTTTGCAGTAGTACCGACAAGAGACTATCGACTGAGTTTATTGCCAACACATTGGGCGGAATTAAAAGAGCCTACATAAGCGAGTGTATGTGTTATATACATTGTTGTAGCATCGTTTTAATGTGCTACAACGGTTTGGGTATGTTTAGTGCCTGATTTAATAGCAATAACTTTAAAAATAGAGATAACGATGAAAAAAGAACAGAACTTAAATAACGCAGAAACACAGGCATTAAATATACCTGTTGTTAGCCGTAGTTTTTTATCCGAAGAGGACTTGGTTGAACTTGGATTTGAAAAGCGGTTGATGTTAGGTACTGGATATATAAGTATTAGTAGTATGCGACCTGCACAATACTATTACAAAAAAGGTAGGATAACGATAAATGCTACTGAATTTTGGACTTGGTTTTTAGATGGGGAGCAAAGAAATGATATAGCTGTAAGTAATAAGGATGCTTTACGGGAGCTTCTTCAAAATTACGGCTAACGTTCCTCGTGTATGCGTAGGGTGATTTATTAACAAAAAAACTCTGATACAATGGAAGAAATAATAAGACAACTTGAACACACGATTGAGTATTTTAAGTACCCTCAAACGGATTTTCAAAGAGGAAGAGTGTTTGAGGCTAAAAAGATACTTCAAGCCTTACGCATACACGATGTTGTAGGGCGAAGCGAACAGTTAGTTTGCGAATGTGGCAACAAATTAACTGACAAAGAAATATACTTCGGGCAATGCTTACAGTGTGATAGAAACGTAGAAGAGTAGCAAACTAATTGCCTACAACGGTTTGTATATGGCACGTAGCCACTCACAGACCTAAAAAAAAAGAGAAGATAATTTAACAACCGCACATAGTTTCAAAAATGGCTGACAGGCTATGTGCTATATACTTTGTTAGCCACCGTTTTTATTATGATTGATTTGAAAGACATAAATATCAAAAAGCACATTGGGCAGAGAAAAGAAGAGTTAATGGAACTTGAAGAATTTTGGCAAACCTTCAAAGATTATAATGAGCAACTAAACTTTGATTCGGGTGCAGTTTACAATATTCAAGCAAAAGTTAGTAGCCAAATGGCATTTCTTCAAAGGTCGATTAATGACCATGAGAAGTTGTTGTCAAATGGTGGATAACGGTTTCGGGTATGGTGAGTAGCCCTACCCACAAAATTTAATATTAACCTGATGCCTTCAATGGGCTATTCACTATACCCATTGTTGTAGCATCGTAAAGCGAACGAAAATGAATAACGAAAATTGGATTGAAAGCTCAAACCCACCTAAACCAAATACTCAGTGCAAGGCTAAAACACCTGCTGGTACTGATGAAGATGGGCAGGCTTGGTTTGATGGTAAAAAATGGTGGCAATGGGAACAAGGCTCGACTGTGAAATTTGGTTTGAAAGACGGGTGGGTCACGCATTACATTCCTTTGTTTGAACGGACAGATTGAGCGTATGTGCTACAACGGTTGCAGATATATTCAGTTGAATACAAACTTAAATTGAAATACAAATGATAAAATTTATTAAAAACTTATTTAAAAGACACAAACAATTGAATATATCTGTTGTTAGTGGGCGAAGCGAACAGTTATTTTGTCCAAATTGTGGTAAATCTGAAATAAGAACGAACTTTTGGGATGATACAAAACTTGTATGTAATGATTGTTGGCATTGTTGGACAAAATAATTGACACTAACGTGCCGAGTATATGGGCTGTAAGCCTACGACTTAAAAGAACGAAACTATGAGTATTGTAAGAGATAATTTAATGACAAGACAAGGTTATAGCCCGTATTGCGGTGATGAACTTTGTAAACCAAGAACAAGCTACCCACTTAAAGGTGAAAGGTGGCCGAGAACCAAATTTGATGGTGAACAATTTAATTGCCCTAAATGCGGGTGGAAAAGTGAATTTGATAAGGAATTTATTGAGGGCTATAAAAAGCACTGGAATAAGTAGGCTTATTGCCTATATACTGTGTTGTGGTGGCGAAGCGTACGTTTTAATGCACCACAACGGTCGAGTATAAGCGTAGTGCTTACACATGGTTAAATTTAAAAAATGAAACTTAAAATATATGAAAAACTTGATTAAATGGATAAACGCATTACGCTTATACTTTGTTAGCGGTAGTGCTTGGGAACAAAAACTTGTTGGTAAGAACATACATAGTGTTTTTACTTGGTGTAAAGATTGTGGAATGAAAGGGTGCAATATTCCTTTTGAAGATGAATGTGGTAATTGCGGAAGTAAAAACACGGTAAGGTATTACGATAAGGAAACTATTGACTTGTTGTTTTAGCATTACCACTAACGGTTACAGATATATGTAGTTTTAACACAAAATTTAATAAAATGGAAGAAAGTAAAAATTTAGAACAAAACTTAGATAAGAGTAATGAAAAATTACATATATCTGAGGTTATGTATAGTGTTTTGAGTTTTGATAACATAGAAACCTTTAGAAAAGAATATAACGATAGAATGAAAGTTGTCTTTGGTGTTGATGATTGGATAAAACATTATGAAAAAGAACATAGTTGTAAATTAGAAGATTTTATTGGTAAAACAATAGAAGAAACAAAAGAACAACTTTCATATATTGATAGAGATTGGGAAGGGTAAAAACATTATACATAACGGTTCACGGCTATGCTTAGTGCCGAATTTTTAAAGACTAAGCTAATTTTAAAAACAAAATTTGATATGGAAAAGACAGGATTATTTAACGCAGAAGGTAAGGCGTTGAGTATAGCCGATGTTATGCGTAGTTTGTACTTTGATATACCAGATAGTGAAATGAGTTATGCTACTTACAGCACAAAGGCTTACTTTGATGAACAAGGTTGGTATTTGATTGATTGTGATGGCAAGAAGCAGTATGAAGATGAAAAATGGTTAAGGATTTCACAGCATTACGCATAACGTGTTGCAGCTATGCCCAGTTGGGCAATTAAATGAACAAATTTTCAATAACAGATAAAACTTAATAAAATGGAAGAAACTTCAAAAAACAATGAAACCGCCCAATTGGGTATAGGTGCTGTTAGCAGCAGTGCTTCTCAATCGTGGCGTAAGTGCAAACATTGCGGAAAATTCCTAAGCTATAAACAACTTGAAGAGCAAAAGGGTGTGATGCACGTATTTATACCAGATACTGTTTGCACGGTACAAGAAAGCTATTGGGTTCACAAGCATTGCTGGTAACGGTTGCAAATATAAAACGTTTATAACGAAAAGTTTAATTGAAAAACAAAATATAAATAAAAAACACAACAATAAATTTGGAAAACTGAAATAAATGTTTTATATTTGTTGTTATAAAATCGTAAAATTATGGCTAAATTGGTAATAAATAACGCACAAGGAGAAGAAAATTTGGAAATAGATACATTACATGGTATTGTTTCAATAGCCACATATAATGTATTTAATGGTAAAAAAGTAATTTCGTATTGCGAATTAAATAACGAACAAGTAAGAGAAGTTATTGAAACATTACAAGCATTAATCAAATAATTTTATGTTTTATAACGAACAAGGCTATGAAGCGTTGCCGATAAAAACGCTTGAACTTTCAAAATAGAAACGACATGAGTAAAGAAACAAAAACTTTGGATAAGCACGAACAAGGCAATGATTTTATAGCCGATGTTAGCAACCGTACATTTACAGAAACTTCACAAGATGTTGCGGAACGATTGCATAATTTCATGGATAAACACCAACTTGCCAAAATAGGTACGTTTAATAAAAAACTTAGGATGTTAGTAGCAGATATACTTAATGAGTATGGTTGCTAACGGACTTGGGTATGGTTTCGTTGCGTGATTGAAACACTGCCCTATCAAATTAAAACGAACTTAAATTAAAAGAAATACAGTATGAATAAGCAAGAACAAAGCAATGAACTATACCCTGTGTTACCCACCATTTTTTCTTCAATCGAGGAAGCTGTGGAAACATTAGGATTATCGAAACGTGTTAAATGGAAAGTTTGGAACAATGAATTATGCAGATATACTAAAAAAAGTATTTGCCCTGAATTTGTGATTGATAATGGATTACCTGTTCAAATAAATGGTGGGTAACGGTTTGCATATACCCGAAGGAGGGGATTTTGAAACACTAAACTATCAATTAACAATGAATATTAACCGAAGCACAGACGTTCATTTCAGCACTAAAACCCCTCTTTTGGGTATATGCTGTTATAGCCAGTGCTTCTTAAATCAATAATTATGACACACGAAGAATTTCAAAAACAACTCGAAGCAATTCCAAATTTAAAATTAGCCGAAAAAGCTCAATCAGCATTGAGTAAATTATGTTCAACAGGTGGTGCAAGTTTTACTATGACCGTTCCACCAAGATTAGACGATACCGATATGATTTTGTCAGAATTAATAAAACGCTTCGAGTTGTTGTCTTTACCGAAATTTGGTAAGGATGTAGTTTCTTAGCATTGGCTATAACGGCTGCAAACATGCTTAGTGCCTGATTAAATAGTAACTAACAATCAAAATAGTAGAATTATGAAAATAGTAAAAATGTTCAAAAACGCACTACAACAGGCATTAAGTATGTTTGTTGTTAGCAACCGTGTTTATTGGGTTTTCCGTAAATTCAAACGACTTGAAAGCATGGAAACTGCCCCAGAATCATGGTTAATTGATGTGGATTTTGCAATTCACTTTGTAGAACCATTCAAAAGTTATAAAGAGGCAAAGAAAGCGGTTGACTTTGCGAAACAGTTACAGCCTTGGCAGGAGTTTGTTATCTTACATGGTTGCTAACGTTCCACAAATAAAAACAGTAGCCGTATGGAAAAGAAAATAGACTCAATTATAGATGAACTTTGTAAACACGAAATAAGCAAGCAAGAAGCAAAAGACAGGCTATTGGTTTTATTTGGTGTTGT